>CAEZZL010000001.1_pt1 | contig 71857 bp, 69 predicted proteins | sample 7266441 | NCBI WGS metagenome assembly CAEZZL01 (sample SAMEA6813959, study PRJEB35770) | uncultured Acidimicrobiaceae bacterium | biome: Freshwater; feature: Freshwater reservoir; material: water | place: Czech Republic | collected 2016-08-15 | depth 30m m
CAAATGATTTTCCTCCAAAGATCGGCGGTATTCAGTCGTTGTTGTGGGAATGGTGGCGACGCCTGCCGCCAGATTCCTTTGCTGTACTGACTACTCCCCACGATGGCGATGCTGTTTTTGATGCAGGTGAGCCCTATCGCATCGAGCGAACGCGAGAGCCAGTGCTACTGCCACATCCATGGATGGTGCAACGCATCAATGCGTTAGCCAAAGAATTCGGAGCTGACTTTGTCGTGCTTGACCCTGCACTGCCATTAGGTCTTGTTGGTCCGCGACTCGCGGTCCCGTACATGGTGGTGCTGCACGGTGCTGAAGTCACTGTGCCTGGCCGGTTGCCAGGTTCACGTCAGGTGTTAGGGCATGTGCTTCGTGGAGCACAACACATCATTGCTGCTGGTGGATATCCGGCACAGGAAGGTGATCATGCAGCAGGACGTGCATTGCCGTCGACCATTGTTCCGCCAGGAGTTGATACCAAACGGTTCGTGCCGCTGAATGATGCCGACAAGAAAGCAGCGCGGGCTCGATTCGGGTTTGCTGCCGACGATGAAATCATTCTTGGTTTTAGTCGCCTCGTTCCGCGGAAGGGATTCGACACCGTTATTCGAGCAGTTGCTCAACTGGCCCCACACCGCCCACGATTGCGATTAGTAATTGCAAGTACGGGCCGCGATGAAGAGCGTCTGCGTAAGTTGGCAGATGAATTGAATGCTCCTGTCACATTCGTTGGCCGTGTTGAACATGAAGATGTACCAGTGTTGTACGGGTGTGCAGATATTTTCTCCATGATGTGTCGTAATCGTTGGGGCGGTCTTGAGCAAGAAGGTTTCGGCATCGTCTTTGTCGAAGCCGCTGCATGTGGCGTACCGCAAATTGCCGGTGATAGCGGTGGAGCAGCAGAGGCTGTGCTTGACGGTGTCACTGGTTATGTCATGAAAGACCCAACAGATGTGTCCGGCCTGTCTGCTCGCATTGCCACAATTCTTGATGATGATGCATTGCGCTCATCGATGGCCACAGCTTCGAGAACACGGGCTGAATCCGAATTTGAATACTCAGTCCTGGCAGCTCGTTTAGGAGAAGTGTTGAAGGTCGGACCATGATGGAAGGCGTGCCAGGCTCACTTCTTGTCAGAATCAATGTTGCTCTCACGGTTATCTTTGTCGCTGCCTCTGTGTGTGCGGCCGTTGCCTTCTCTTCGCCGTGGAAGACAATCGGAGTTGTTGTCAGTCTCGGTTGTTTTACAATCGGGATCGTTGCGTTTCTGTGGGGGTACTGGACTGCAGTGCAACGAAGCCGAACAGACAACATCTCAGTTGCGGCGTTGTATTTTTTGGTTGACAAATGTGCTCCATCGTCTGTAGCTCGTGTGATGAATTGCGCTCTCGGTGTTCAGGTGGTTGGTGCGGTGGCCACAGCGGTCAGTCGTTCGACAACTGATGGACGCGCGGGAAGCACCTTGGCTTTTGGAATCCTGGCTCCCATGATGGGCCTTGGTCTGAACGGACTCTGGGGGGCGTTGTATGGCACTTTTGCCCCGCGCCGATTCGAGGATTCCTCAGAGGTGCCACATCAGGGGCCCGAGAGCGGTCAAGATTAGAACCATGACTGACCGCGCTGCACAAACCACCCTCATCTCGGCCCCACTGACTTCGTGTTGGGATGTAGTTCTCGGATTTGAGAAGTATCCAGACTGGGCTAAGGATGTCAAAGAAGCTCACGTCCTTACTCGTGACAGCGAAGGACGAGGACTTCGAGTTGAGTATCGAGCATCAGCGCTTGGACGCAGCACTCGCTACACGTTGGAGTACGACTACTCAGAACAACCAGCTCGATTGTCATGGCATCTTGTGGAAGGCGACATCATGCGTGCGCTTAATGGTGCATATTCGTTTGTTGAAGTAGACGGCGGCACTCAAGTGTTCTACGAACTTGAACTAGAACTTGTCGTTCCATTGCCAGGGTTCGTCAAGCGTCGTGCAGAAGCTCGCATCCTCATCGAGGCAGTGAAAGAACTGAAGGCTCGCGCCGAGTCGTGAGCTTTGTCGGAATTGATGTCGGCGGCACCAAGTGCCACGGAGTGCGCGTTGACGAGCATGGTCTCGTTCTCGAAGAGATTCGTTATCCAACCCCTCATGCCTCTGAATTAGTTGACCTTCTCGAGGCAATGTTTCATGAACTATCAGGAACGCAGTCTCTTGGTGTCGGAGTACCGGGCCTCATAACGCCAGACGGAATTGTGCGTGCCTCTCCCAATATGAAGGGCGCTCACAATATTGCAGTTGGCCCTGAACTTCGTTCGCGACTTGGCATCAACGTGCATGTTGAGAATGACGCAACGATGGCTGCGTTTGGTGAATGGCAGGCTGGTGCTGCGCGCGGTGCGATGAATGCAGTCATCGTGACGCTTGGTACAGGTATCGGCGGTGGCATTGTGATGGGTGGTCAATTGCAACGCGGTGCTAACGGATTCGCTGGCGAAATTGGGCACATGGTGGTGCAACACGACGGTGAACAATGTGTGTGCGGGCGTCGTGGATGTTGGGAACGGTATGCGTCAGGTTCCGCGCTGCGATTTTTGAGTGGAGGCATGAGCGGTGAAGAAGTGTTTGCAGCCGCCGATGGGGGGGATAGTCATGCTCAGTCAGTGGTTGCAAAGTTTGCAGATTGGGTTGCTGTCGGTCTTGCAAGTCTCACCAATATTTGTGATCCAGAAGTGATTGTGATTGGTGGTGGAGTAGTTCAATCGTTCTCATCGGTACTTGATTCGGTGGCGAAGAGTTTTTCTTCAGCGTTGTATTCGTCTGATTCGAGACCTCACCCTGCACTGCGCACAGCAGCATTAGGTGAACGTGCTGGTGCTATTGGATGCGCGCTTTTTCTGTCTCTGGGCTAGCCCAATTGCGAGAGCGTTCAACGGCGCGCAACCATTGCCCATGAGATGAGTCTGGAGTCCCGGGTTCAAATCGTTTGTCAAGAGTCCACATTGAAGCAATCTCTGTGAGGTTTGCCCAGACTCCTTCTGCAAGCCCTGCAAGATATGCAGCTCCGAGCGCTGTTGTCTCATGATCGGTGGGTCTGAGCACAGGAACTCCGAGTGAGTCTGATTGTCGTTGCAACATTGCATCCATGACAGATGCTCCACCGTCGACACGCAGTTCAGCAAGCGCGACTCCGCCTGCAGCGGTCATTGCATCAATGGCATCTCTGGTTTGGTGAACCATCGCATCAACAACTGCTCGTGCAATGTGGGCTCGAGAAGTGCCACGTGTGATTCCGATAATGGAACCGCGTGCATAGGGGTCCCACCACGGACTTCCTAATCCTGTAAATGCCGGCACCAGACAGACGCCGCCGGCATCAGGAACAGATTCTGCCAATGCGCCGATCTCTGACGAGTCGGTGATGATGCCAAGTCCGTCTCGTAACCATTGCACCGCAGCGCCAGTAACAAAGATGGCTCCTTCTAATGCGTACACGGGTGCACCATCGCCGAGATCCCACGCAACGGTTGTCAGCATGCCTTCTGATGGCGCCGGACAAGTTGTTCCGACATTAAGGAGAACGAAACTTCCTGTGCCGTATGTGTTCTTTGCCATGCCAACTTGAGTGCATGCTTGACCAAAGAGAGCAGCTTGTTGATCACCAGCGATTCCCGAAATGGGTATTGCGTTTGGAACACCGGGAACATCTGTTGTGATGCCGAATCGTCCGCTCGATGGTTGCACTGTTGGCAAGACGGACATGGGGACACCGAGCAGTTCGCACATTTCGCTGCTCCATTGCATCGTTGCGATATCGAACAACATGGTGCGGCTGGCATTCGACGGATCTGTGACAAACGATGATCCCGCCGTCAACTTCCAAACCAACCACGAGTCAATTGTTCCGATGCACAGATGTTCGAGAGGAGGCATCGCTGCATTTTGCAAAAGCCATGCTGCTTTTGTTCCAGAGAAATAAGGATCAAGTACGAGGCCGGTGACTGCGCGCACGCGATCCAAATGGGGCAATAGTTCAGTGCATCGTTCTGCAGTGCGTCGGTCTTGCCACACGATTGCACGAGCCGACGGAATGCCTGTGCGTTTATCCCAGGCAACGACTGTTTCGCGTTGATTGGTGATGCCAATTGCCGCTACAGGTTGTGTGAGACGGCCACAGACTTCTTGCAAGGTTGCAAGAACGGCTTCCCAGATTTCCATCGCGTCGTGTTCAACCCAACCAGGCTGAGGGAAGTGCTGAGTGAACTCGCGGTAAGCAGAAAAAGATTTGCTTCCATCATCAAAAACTGCCCGTGTGCGCACTCCGGTGGTGCCAGCATCAATTGCAAGCACCACGCTCATGGTGCAGTATTTCCCGAAGTTGCAATGAGGTGTATGAGGTCTTTGTGGACTCCGGGCGTTGAAGCAAGTACTTGCTCGGGTCGAACAGTGTCTCCGACATAGTCCGTAACAATGGCGCCTGCTTCTGTTGCGATGACCTGGCCTGCAACGAGGTCCCAGGTGTGAAGGTGTTCTTCAAAATACGCATCAAGTCGGCCGCACGCAACGAAGCACAGGTCTACTGCTGCAGCACCGAATCGACGAAGATCACGCACTTTCATCACAATGTCAGCGACTCGTTTGGCATGAACTTCGCGTTCGCTAATGCGGTAGCTGTACCCAGTGCATACAAGTGCATCTGCAATATCAGTGTTATTGCGAACTGAGATTGGTGAGCCGTTCAGGGTTGCGCCTTCGTTTCGGGCACCACTAAACATCTCGCCGAGCGCGGGAACATAGACAGCGCCTGCAAGTGGACCATGTTCGTCTACTGCTCCAATGGAGACAGCCCACATTGGAAGATCAAAGTAAAAGTTCGTTGTTCCATCGATCGGGTCAATGTGCCATGTGATGCCAGACGTGCCGTCACGTGAGGCTCCCTCTTCTCCGATGATTGCATCATCTGGGCGAATGCGTGCAAGGCCCGCAGTGATGAGTGCCTCGCTTGCCTTGTCGTATTTGGTCACCATGTCGATGGGGGAAGATTTTGTGGTGGCAGTGAGTGGGCCACTCTTTCGCCCCTGAAGTGCCATGTCTCCAGCTTCTCGTGCGAGAAGTTCTGCTGCGTGTCGTAACTGAGCGCCGAGAGTCGAGTTCATGATGGATCAGTTGACTCGCGCCATTCGCCGTGAGCACGAAGAACGAGGACAGCAATGATGGCGGTGCCGCCCGCAACGAGGATGCTTCCGACGAACATTCCAATACCTGATTGAAGTGCGCAGTTACCGTCGCATTGAGTGCTCACGAATCCGTGTCCTAACAGCGCGCCGGCGAGTCCGCCAACAAGAATTGAAATGAATGCAATGACGCGTGCCGTAACAGATGGCAAAGCAGAAAGTGAATGGGTGGGGACTGGCACTCAACCATCGTAGGCGTGGCGAGCGTATGAGTGCAGTAGCGTTCGTTCAAATGACGACCAACCGCTCAATTCTCCATATCGATATGGATGCCTTCTATGTTTCGGTCGAACTTCTGCGTCATCCGGAACTTCGTGGCCAGCCAGTCGTGGTGGGTGGCACGGGTGGACGCGGGGTAGTGGCGGCTGCGTCCTATGAGGCAAGGCGATACGGAATTCACTCTGCGTTGTCATCAGCAATTGCGAGAAAATTATGTCCAGATGCTGTCTTTCTTCCTCCCGATATTTCTCACTATGTCGAATTCAGTCAGAGGCTGCACACCATTTTTGAAACATTCACACCACTCGTTGAGCAAATTTCTATCGATGAAGCTTTTTTAGATGTCACGGGAGCTTCGATGTTGTTGGGAGATGCGGTATCAATTGCGTGGGCTTTGCGAGAGCGGGTGGTGTCAGAGACGCAATTGACATGCAGTGTGGGTGTTGCGCCTAATAAATTTCTCGCAAAGCTCGCGTCTGAGCATGCAAAACCGCGTGCACTTGCAGGCGGAGTGCAGCGTGGGTATCAAGTATTCGAAGTGAAGCCAGGGAATGAAAAAGAATTTCTGCTTCCTTTAGCAGTCCAGTCGTTGTGGGGCGTCGGGCCTGCAACACTGTCAAAACTGGAAGCCATCGGAGTGCGTACCGTCGCAGATCTCGCAGAACTCGATGTCGAAATCGTGTGTGCTGCTGTCGGTGATGTCAACGGCCGACATCTACATGCATTGGCGCAGGGAATTGATGATCGAATCGTGCAACCAGACCGAATTGCAAAATCAATCGGACATGAGGAGACGTTTTCTACCGATCTCACTACGCATGACGAACTACGCGTGCAGTTGGTGCGTTTGTGTGATGCGGTTGCACGTCGCACGCGTGATGCGGGGGTGGCGGCTGGCACATTGTTGTTAAAGGTCAAGTTTTCCTCATTTGAGTCAGTCACACGGTCGGTGACTCCTACTGTTCCGCTCACGACTGGGCCGTCAATGGTGGCAGCACTTGAACCGCTGCTGGCGATGCTTGATTATTCCCAAGGTGTCCGACTACTCGGAGTACATGCTCAGAAATTGACCGAGCAGAGCGAACGGACTCCTCGTCTCTTCGATGACGGAGGGGAAAGCCCAGAAGACATTGAAGAGCACTGGAAGCCCGCCAGCAGGGCAGTTGATTTGATCGTTGATCGATTTGGTGCAGGCATGATTGGCCCTGTGAGTGGTCTTCACACGAAAAAGCCCGGCCAGAGCCCTTCAGGCCCCGTCGCTGAGTAAGGGCAAGACGAAGAACACATCGAACTGCATTGCGTTTGGGTCTGTGAGGTGAGACAATCAGAACGTGCCATTGTCAGATGAAGAACAAAGAATCCTGCGTGAGATTGAGACACAGCTCAAGACCGATGAAAAATTCGCGAGTGCCGTGTCGTCTTCTGGCCTCTACCGACATTCAGCCAAGCGGGTGTGGTGGTCACTGCTCGGAATTTTGGTGTCGCTAGTTGCCGTTGTTGCAAGCTTGCAAATTCACTTCCTCATCGCTTTTGCTGCTTTCGGCGCCATGTTGGGCTTTGCGCTGGTCATCGAACGACAAGTTCGGCTCATGGGACGCGCAGGGGTGCAAGACCTTGCTCAAACCATTCGTAAGCCGCGAGTCAAGTTCCCTCACAATTAGTCGTGAATTGCCCACTACTGTTGGCGCTATGCAAACGGTAGGCACATCTTCGCGCAAGGGCAACGGGCTCGTGTCTGCAGTCGGCGCGGTTCTCGTTCGCCCTCAGCTCTGGCCAATAGCTGTAGTGCAAGCATGGCGACTCGTCCCTCGTCAATGGTGGCGTCACTCTCCATTTCTTCCTCTTCCGTCTCGGGACTACATGGAATTTCGATTAATGACCCAATATGGCGGCGGCCACGGGGTCCCACGTGATTCGATTCGCGGCTCTGATCTTGTTGACTATTTGCAGTGGTGCAAGCAAAGTGGGCGGCTGTAACTCATGAGAAGCGCGCTCGTCCTTAACGCAACATATGAACCTCTCAGTGTTGTATCGGCGCGACGCGCGATCTGTCTTGTTCTGTGTGACAAAGCAGAAGTGATCGCAGATGACGGAACAGTGATCCATTCCGAGCGACTCTCGTTGGCCTCTCCAATAGTTATTCGCCTGAGGTACGTCGTGAAAGTTCCGTATCATCGCAACGCCACAATGTCGAGGCGTGCAGTTTTTGCAAGAGATCATCACCGATGTGGTTATTGCGGCGAAACCGCAGACAGCATTGATCACGTCATGCCTCGTTCTCGCGGTGGAAAAAACGTGTGGGAAAATGTCATTGCTGCATGTCGTGGATGCAATCTACGTAAAAGGGACCGCACACCAGAAGAAGCTGGGATGAAGTTGTCGAGTGTTCCTCGCGCTCCACGAGAAATGTCATGGATTATGTATGCAGTACCACGGGTTCCTGAGCAATGGAAACCGTATTTGGCTGAAGCCAGTTGATGTAAAGCAGTTGTAGTGACTTCACCATCGAAGCAGTGGGTTCGCCACGATTGGGCTGGTTCTGCTGACGATTTCCATGCAGCTGAATTGCCGGCCACCCGCGCAATGTGGTGGTGTCAGGTTGAAAGCCCCGCATTAATTCTCGGTTCAACGCAGTCAGCCGAGGACATTGATCCGATAATCGCATCCCAACTTGGCGTATCGGTAGTGCGACGAAGAAGTGGTGGGGGAGCTGTGTACGTGCATCCCGCGGACTCCATCTGGATTGATATCACGATTGGTCGAGATGATCCTCTATGGATAGATGATGTGGGGCAATCCATGTTGTGGCTAGGTAATTGTTTTGTCGATGCGTTACGGCCGTGGTGTCACGCAGAGGCGTATCGCGGTCCGTTTGTTGGTGGTGTCGATGGTCGAGCAGTGTGTTTTGCAAGTACGTCTCCTGGTGAAGTTTTTGTAGAAGAGAAAAAACTCATTGGAATTAGTCAACGTCGTGGTCGTGATGGTGCACGTTTTCAATGTGTGATGTACCGGCAATGGCAACCAGATGAATGGGCAACAGCAATCGCTGACCCTGAGGTTCAAGATCGGCTCGGTTCTATGGCGGTTGCGACCCTCGATGTGCCAGCTCGAGACATCCTGGATTCAGTCTTTACCCACCTCAGTGGTCTCGGTGGGGAAAGAAGTGGAGAGATTTGGGGCTAAATGGTTGACAGTGGGGGAAAGTGGGGATAAAGTCTCCTGTGGGAGAGGCGGAGAACTTCACCCAGGAAGGCAGAGACTGTGTTTGTTGGAGTGCACGAGCGACAGCTCGACCCAAAAGGTCGACTCGCGCTCCCTGCTGCATTTCGCCCCCGTCTCGAACCTCGTTGTTACCTAGCCTTCGGTCGCGACAAGTGCATTGACGTTCTGACCGCTGAGGCGTTTGAACAAGTCGCCGAAGAGATGCTGCAGAAAGTGCGTAGCGGCGAATTGGATCGCAATCAGCAACGTGCTCTCGCTGCAAACACGATCGAAGTCACAATCGATGCCCAGGGGCGCGTAAACCTCGACGAAAAACTGCGCGAGTACGCCGGAGTGGAATTGGGCTCACGAGTCATCGTTGCCGGATCTTTTGATCGCGTCGAAATCTGGGAACCAGATCGCCATGATCGCAATATCAGTTCGGGTACCGAACAAATAGCTGGAGCGGACGCGTGATCGTTGATGCTTCGAATGTCTTTTCAATCAGTCAGCGGCCGACGGTCTCTGGCAGTCTCCCGGATGGCACGGTGGTTAGCTCCAACTCCGCCCGCTACCATCGCGCACATTCCGGGGATACATCCGGGTGGCAATTGCTTTCCGGGAGGCTGCCAGGGACCGTCCGTCATGACACGGGGTGCAGCATGAACGCGGTCTTTGCGCATCGGCCTGTGATGTTGGAGCAGATTGTTGATCTCTTTTCAGACATGAACGATGGAGTTTTTCTTGACGCAACATTGGGTGGCGCTGGACATAGTGCCGCCATCCTGACTGCTCATCCTCATGTTTCGTTGTTGGGGATTGACCAAGACGAAGTGGCCATTGAATCGGCCGAACAAGTTCTTGCAGCCGCTGGTTGCGGTGGACGCGTTGCCCTCCGGCGCGCCCGCTTCGATGCAGCGGCGCAGATCGCGGCGAAAGAGGGCATCAGTGCGTTGTCTGGTGCCCTCTTCGACCTCGGTGTTTCATCACCACAGTTTGATGTAGCAGAGCGCGGATTTTCATATCGTTTCGATGCGCCGCTTGACATGCGTATGGATCGCTCTCAAATCTTGAGCGCAGATGTAATCGTCAATACATACGACGAAGATGCGCTCACACAAATGTTGCGCCGTAATGCTGATGAGCGCCATGCCTACCGAATTGCAAAAGCGATTATTGCGGCCCGCCCAATTCACTCAACAGCACGCCTGTCAGATGTAGTGAGTTCGGCAATTCCTGCGCCAGCACGTCGCCGCGGAGGCCATCCAGCTAAAAGAACTTTTCAAGCCATTCGTATTGAAGTCAATGCTGAATTGGAAATACTTCCTGGCGCATTGCACAGCGTGATTCAAATGTTGGCTCCTGGTGCACGTTTGGCTGTTCTGTCGTATCACTCAGGAGAAGATCGCATCGTGAAGTCAGTCATGCGTTCGGCTGAAACAGGGGATTGTCATTGTCCCCCCAATTTGCCCTGTGGTTGTGGTGCAGTCCGTTCTGTTGTTCGCATTCGTGCTCCTCGCGATGCAAGCAAAGAAGAGTTGGTTTCTAACCCACGTTCATCTTCTGCACGTTTGCGTGTGGTGGAAAAAATTGAAATACGGGATCAGAAGTAGTCATGGCTGTTGCACTCAAGATTCCGGTATTTGGTTCGCCTCGTCAAGAACGGGAACCACGCCCCACCTTGGTGTTGGTACAAGGCAGTGAACGTCGGTACTACCGAGTGTTCACGATCTTGTCTGCAGTCGTGGCTGTGATGTTCTGCATCGTTACGTTGCGTGCCCATATGGCCCAACAACAAATGCGTCTCGACAAGCTGAACTATGACATCACACGGGCTCGTTCTCATTTCGAAACTTTGCGCGCAGAACGTGCGAACCTGCAGTCTCCCGGACAGTTAATGAATCGTGCGAGCCTCATGGGTCTCGTTCCTAGTCTCGGTATTCGCATGGTGGCTATCCCGGTATCTGTAGCTGCTGAAGTTGCTGCAACAGTCGGAAAAGTTGACTCAGATGTTGCTGCTCATTCTGAATCTCCACTTGACGAGTTTGGCCGAATGAAGGCCGCAGTAGTTGGTGCACCATGAGCAGCGGTTCAGGTTCACAAAGAGGTACTCGTTCTCATGGCACCGTCTCGAGTTCTCGTGAATCCTCGCCTCGCACTACACGCGACAGCCGTGCAGTTTCTTCTCGCTCACGTTCAACCAGCAGACCGTCGGTAGCTAAAAAGCCAAGCCGTCCAGCTGCTGCGCGAACGGCACCATCGCGTCGTCCGGTCGCCACTACGTCTCCATTTGAATCACTGATGATGTCCGCATGGCGTTGGACAAAGACTTGTTTCACCGGTGAAGTGCCATCCGCACTGCGCTCAAGCAAAATTCCATCGTCAGAGGCTCATCGCAGGGTAAAGGGAAGACTTCGAATCATTGTCGTCGTCATGATTGCACTTATGAGCGTGCTACTTGTTCGAGTTGGAATGCTTCAAACTGTCCAACGTTCGAAATACTTTGCAGCAAGCGTCGATCAACGCACGCGAGTCAACATCATGCGCGCTGCTCGCGGGGTTATTTTCGATAGAAATGGCAATGAATTAGCGCTGTCGGTGCCAAGCACCACTGTGTACGCAGATCCTCGCGCCATCACTGATTTTCCTTTTGTCGCACATTCACTGGCAGTTGCTTTGGCGTATACCCCAGAACAAGAAGCAAAACTTCTTGAAGCCCTGAGTGTTCCTGGATCCAAGTTTCGATATATCGCCCGTGGAATGACAAAAGTGGAAGCACAGACATTGCTCGGACTTGGACTGCCTGGTGTGTATTCCTATACCGAACCTTCTCGAGAAGTTGAAGGCGGAGTTGCAGGTGCAGTGATTGGCCGCACAGATCCTGATGGATTGGGAATCTCTGGGCTTGAAAAGCAATTCAACAAGATTCTGACTGGTGTTGATGGCAAAGGAATTAGAGAAGTTGACAAAAACGGCCGTTCAATTGCCGGAGTGCAAAGCACAACGTTGGCTCCTGTTCCTGGAGATGACATCGTTCTAACCCTTGACAAGAATATTCAATATCAAACCGATACCGCTCTTTTAGACCGTGTAGGTCAGTTGAGTGCAAAAGGTGGCACAGCAATTGTGATGAATTCAACTACTGGTCAGATTTATGCAATGTCGAATGTGCGTCGCAACGCGGCTGGTTCAGCAGTGTTGGCAACCGGAAACTTTGCAGCCGTGGAAGCGTATGAACCAGGTTCTGTCGCAAAGGTGTTTTCAATTAGTGCGGCTCTCAACGAAGGAGTTGTGACGCCCGAAACGGTGCAGAAAGTTCCTGGCGTCATCGTGGTGGATAAGTACCCCATTCGTGATGCATGGCCTCATCCACCAATGGACATGAACCTGCGGACAATCGTCAGCGAAAGTTCAAACATTGGAACATTGATGACCGCAGAGAAGATTTCGTCAAACACTTTGCATGACTATTTATCAGCGTTCGGTTTCGGAAGCGCCACTGGGCTTCAATATCCAGGGGAAAGTCGGGGAACCTTACGTGACGCTAAGAAATGGCGAGGCACGGAAAAGGTAACTGTGTCCTACGGTTACGGAATGGCAACAACTCCATTGCAATTGATCGCCGGAGTAAACACTGTTGCGAATAAGGGTGTCTATGTCGCGCCGCAGTTAGTGAGTGCAACAATTGATAAATCCGGCAAGCGTCATTCGTCTGGTGCGTCTGATAGTCGTGCAGTATTGAAACCTGAAACTGCAGCCACTATGACTGACATGCTTCGCGAAGTTATCTGTACTGGTACGGGAGAGCTCGCTCAGGTTAAGGGAATGGAAATAGCCGGAAAAACCGGAACCGGTTACAAGGTGCAAGCGAACGGAACATATTCAACTGACACTGGTGGTCGTAAGTATTTTGCATCGTTTGTCGGATATTTCCCAGCGAGCAATCCACAGGTCACTATGTTGATCAGTATCGACGAGCCTGATGCATCTTCACGAGACAGATTCGGTGGAACTGCAGCTGCGCCAGTATTCGCTCGACTAGTTCCAAGCGTGATGCACGAGTTGGGTATCGAGGCAACAGGACCTGGGACTGGTTGTAAGGCCGGCGCCAAGTCCGCTGGGCACTGATCGGGTTATGTACCATGCCTCGGCATTCATTTTCACCGCTGTCTGTCGACAGCCTTGTCATGCATGCAGATATCAGCGCCAGAATTGTTGGCGATAGCCAGACCATTCTCACCGGCATCTCTCAAGATTCGAGAAATATTGAATCTGGTGACATCTTGTGTTGTGTTCGCGGTGAGTCCTTTGACGGACACCGGTTCATCAATGAAGCACTTGAGCGTGGTTGCAGCGCTGTACTAGTTGATCAAGTAGACGAATCGATTTCTCCTTCAATTACTCAAATTATTGTTGAAGATGTTCGTTCTGTCCTTGGTCGAATAGCATCTGCTGCGTTTCGCCATCCGGCATCGTCTCTCAAGATGGTGGGAATCACGGGCACGAACGGAAAAACTTCAACGGCTGCAATTTTGGGCTCTGTTCTATCTATGCACGGAGCTTCAGTTCATGTGATGGGGACATTGACGGGAAGTCGTACCACTCCTGAATCAATTGATTTACAAGCTCAATTGCGCAGTCTTGTTGACTCAGGAGTTGATCATGTTGTGATGGAGGTCTCTTCCCACGCACTGCAACAACACCGAGTTGACGGAATTGTTTTTGATCTTTCGATATTTACAAATTTGGGTCACGATCATCTTGATTTTCACGGAACGATGGAGAGTTATTTCGCTGCTAAGAAGTCCCTCTTCACGTCACAGTTGTCACGCTGTGCAGTAGTAAACACTGACGATGCTTATGGCCAGCAGTTGTTTCTGAATGCAGAGATTCGCACAACTGGTTTCTCGGCATCCGATGTAACAGATGTGTCAATCTCTGCCCAGCGTGTTGCTTTTTCATGGAGAGCGCTCGAGATAAGTCTGCCAATCGGTGGGACGTTCTCTGTAGCTAATGCGATTGCAGCGATAACAGCGGCCGCAGAAATGGGCGTTTCAGACTCTGCAATTCTTAGTGGCTGCGCACAAGTCGCAACAGTTCCCGGGCGTTTTGAATCAATCCCTAACGATGCTGGAATAGATGTAGTTGTCGATTTTGCACATACGCCAGAAGCACTACGTGGTCTCTTGACAAGTGCGCGCATGATCACGCAGGCTCAGCTCATTGTCGTATTTGGTTGCGGAGGTGACCGTGACTCCGCCAAGCGGCCCGTGATGGGTGGTATCGCTACTGAAGTGGCCGATGTCGTGATTGTGACCTCTGATAATCCGAGAAGTGAAGATCCCGAGCAAATTGTGGCAGATGTCATGCAGGGCGTTTCATCCAATGGGGCAAGGGTTAGTTCCATCGTGAATAGGGAAAAGGCGATTGAATCCGCCATCTTGGGGGCGAACCGTGGTGACATGGTGGTTGTCGCTGGCAAGGGTCATGAATTGACCCAAGAGATACATGGAGATTTTTTGCCATTCAGTGATGTCGCTGTTGCCCAAGTGGCGCTGCTCAAGAGAAAGGAAAATTTGAAATGATTGCAGTTCTTATTGCGGGTGCAGTTGCGATGGTTTTGTCTCTCTTTGGAACGCGTGCACTGATCTCGTTCTTTGACTCTCTTGGAAAAGGTCAGCCAATTCTCGGATCTGATGATCATGGACCTGTGCATCACATGAAAAAACAGGGGACCGCCACTATGGGCGGGATCGCCATTATGTTCTCCGCTTTTATTGGTTGGTTAGCAGGGCATTTGCGCGGGGGCATAGCACTCTCTGACCAAGCCATGATCATGTGGGCTATCTGTGGAGTTTTGTCGATCATTGGTTTCTTGGACGATTTTCTTAAAGTTCGACGTTCACACAACAGAGGAATTTTCTGGAAGAAAAAGGGATACATCACGTTTGGTCTTGTAGTGATCATGATGTCGTGGTTGCTGATGGGAACCGGCGTCAGTGAGACATTGTCTTTCACTCGTTTCGATCTCCCAGGCTGGCACCTCTCTCCAATCTTGTGGGTTCTTTGGACATCGATCATGGTGTGGGCCACAACTAATGCAGTGAACGTGACTGACGGTCTCGATGGACTAGCTGCGGGTTCAGCACTTTTTGGTTTTCTTGCATTTACTGTGATTGCATATTGGGCTTTTCGAAACCCAGATTTGTATCACCTTGTTAACCCTCTTGACCTTGCTGTGTTTTCCGCTGCGATGGCTGGTGCTTGTGGCGGGTTTTTGTGGTGGAACGCTGCGCCCGCGCGTATTTTCATGGGTGACGTTGGGGCTTTAGGTATTGGTGCAGCTTTGGGGCTACTGGCTGTCACGACGAACACTCATATGTTGTTGCCTCTTATCTGTGCACTCAACGTCATGGAAGCTGGTTCGGTCGCATTGCAGATGGGTGTCTTTAAGGCGTCTGGTCGAAAGAAACGATTGTTTCGCATGTCGCCAATTCATCATCATTTTGAACTTCTCGGTTGGCCTGAGACCACAGTGATCATTCGATTCTGGATTCTTTCCGGAATTTGTGTCGCAGTTGCTGTGGGGATGTTTATTGCCGATTTCACGCACATCGCCGATTCATTTGCCGGGCGGTGACGCGATGCGTGCAGCAGTTTTTGGACTTGGACGTGCAGGTGAAGCCACAGCCCGTGCACTTGTGCTTCATGATTATGACGTCGTGCTTTCTGACGACAATCTTTCGACAGGGCATCAGCAACTTGCTTCGGAATTATCCTGCGAATTGCTATCCGTTGATAACTCTTCTTCACGGTCACAATTTCTTGAAGGGGTAGACCTTCTGGTTCCTGCTCCGGGAGTTGCACCACATCATCCTGTGATCGTTTCTGCATTGAAAAAGGGCATAGCGGTTCGTTCTGAAATTGATATTGCATACGAATGGGAACAGATGCGGGCAGGTGGACCACGTCCCATTCTTGGCGTCACTGGTACGGATGGGAAAACGACAACCACAATGATTGCTGCGGAACTATTGCGTTCCCAAGGTCGTTCGGTCGGCGAGGTGGGCAACACTGATCTTCCGTTCGTGACTGCCGTTGATCAACCCTTTGATGCATTTGTAGTTGAGTGCTCTAGTTTTCGACTGAACTTCACGACGGCGTTTCGCTGTGATGCATCTGCATGGCTAAACCTTGCGCCGGACCACTTGGACTGGCATGGGTCTATTGAGGAGTACACAGCGGCCAAACGTCAAATGTGGGCACATGTAACATCAATTGATGTCGTCGTCGCCCCGGCTGGCAATTCAATGATTGTTGACGTTGCCCATTCCTCTGGTGCACGGTGTGTCACTTTCGGTATTGACTCAGGTGATTACCGAGTCGAGCACGGATCATTGGTGTGTCCATCTGGTGAAATCATGGCGACGTCAGATTTGTGGCGGTCTCTGCCTCATGACATCACGAACTCATTAGCTGCTACTGCAATGGTGATCGAATCAGGTTTGTGTGATGTCAAAGAAGTATCGATTCCACTTGGTGCATTTGAATCGGCTCATCACAGAATTGAACTAGTCGGACAGTTTGAAGAGTCTGCGTGGTATGACGATTCGAAAGCAACTAGTCCACATGCAGCTCTTGCTGCAATTCGATCATTTGACAGAATTGTGCTGATTGCAGGAGGGCGCAATAAGGATTTAGATTTGTCACAGATGGCGACAGAGGCATCGCGAGTTATTGGAGTTGTAGCAATCGGAGAAGATTCTGATGCAGTGGCCGAAGCATTTGCCGGTAAGTGTCCTGTGCGTATCGCTGGGTCAATGTCTCAGGCTGTGGCAGAAGCTCATGGTTTGATTAGAGATGGTGCAACCGTGCTGTTGTCACCAGGATGCACAAGTTATGACTGGTACGCCAATTACAACGAACGTGGTGACGATTTTCAAAGACAAGTGCGTGAGCATTTCAAAAGTAGTGAGCGGTAGATCTGATGACGACTGAAAAGAGAACAACTCCAACACTAAAAGAACGTCGCTTGGCAACGTTGCGCCGTACAGGTCTTGCGGATCGACACCGACTTCCATTGGAAAAGCCCACAGCGGCTTACTTCTGGATTTGGATCATTGTTATTTCATTTGTGATGCTCGGTTTGGTGATGGTTCTCTCGTCGTCATCAGTGACGAGTCTGCATTCAGGATCATCTGCATGGGGGATGTTTGTACGACAATCAGCGTGGGCAGCTGCCGGAGCCTTAGCAATGTGGGCAGCGTATGCGCTGCCATATGAATCGTGGCACAGTTCCAGAATTTTGATGCCTGTTGTTTTATCTGTCGTGGCCATGAATGTATTCGTTATTTTGACCGGAGCTCTCGTGCACGGAGCTCGCGCATGGTTGGACGTGGGGCCATTTCGAATGCAGCCATCAGAATTTATGAAACTGGCAGTTGTGCTGTTTTGTGCAAACCTTCTGTCGCATCGCCATCGTTCCGTCAAGATCACGAGCATCGTGTTGTGGCCAGTTCTTGCGGCAATGGGTGTAACTGCTGGTTTGTGTGCAGCGCAGAAAGATTACGGCGGAAGTCTTATTTTTGCCGGAATCGTTCTCTTTATGATGGTGATTGCTGGTTTGCCTGCTCGACAATTATGGGCAACGACAATCGGTGTCGGCGCACTCGGTGCACTGGTTTTAACTTTTGCTACGAATGCAAGTGCGCGCATGCTTGCCTTTATGCATCTTGATGCGACAAAAGAGGACAGTGGATATCAGGTGTATCAATCACTGCTCAGTATCGCTAACGGTGGTTGGTCTGGTACGGGTATTGGCTCTGGCACTAGCAAGTGGGGGTATGTACCTCTTGCGTATAGCGACTTTATTTTCTCGGTGATTGCCGAAGAGCTGGGATTATTCGGAACACTCATGGTTGTGGGCGGATTCATGGCGCTTGTTGTCTTTGGCATTCAGGTTGCATTGTCGGCTCCTGACACTCATGGCGCATTCATTGCTGGTGGTATTACAAGTTGGTTCGGCATTCAGGCATTTGTCAACATCGGAGGAGTGGTCGGAATTTTGCCGATGACGGGGCTAACACTTCCATTCTTGTCTTATGGCGGTTCTTCATTGATTGCATCGATGGCCGGGGCAGGGTTATTGCTGAATGTGGCTCGTGACGTAAAGAGTTCGAAGTAACACATGGTGTTTGCAGTTGTCACGGGCGGCGGCACTAGTGGCCACGTTCTTCCTGCGTTGGCAATCTGTGAACTGTTAGTAGATGCCGGACATTCTGTCGAGGAGATTCGGTATGTGGGCTCACGCCGCGGAGTAGAAACAGTCTTGATGCGTGGCACCGGAGTCGGTTGTGAATTCCTACCGATATCGGGCTTGCAGCGCTCGCTACGTCCTCGCGCCCTCGCTCGCAATGCTGTTCTTCCATGGAGGTTGATGCACAGTCGTGTTCTTGCACGCTCGCTCATCAAACGATGGAAGCCGCAAGTAGTGATTTCTGTGGGTGGTTATGCCAGTGAACCAATGTCGCGCGCTGCGATTGCCCATGATGTTCCGCTGGTGTGTGTCAGCTATGACCGCATACCTGGTCTTGCAACACGGCGACAAGCTCGACATGCGGCGGTCTCGGCAGTTGCATTTGAAGACAGTTCACTTCCGAATGCGATAGTGACTGGAGCCCCAGTGCGACAACATCTTCGCGAATTGAAAGTGGCTGAACGTCGTCCTTCGTCTCGCGAACTTCTGGGAATTTCATCGACCGCTCAGATGGTCGTCATCATGGGTGGTTCTTTAGGTTCGAAAACTCTTAATGCAATGGCTCCGGAGTTGCTCCTTGCTCTCGCTGGTAAAGAAGCAGTCGTGTACCACATATGTGGAGATCGTTTTGTGCGTGACCCAATGCCTCATGTACCAGCAGGTGTGCAATACATCCGAGTTGGTTATGAAGAGCGGATGATTGATGTGTACAGCGCCCTTGATGTTTTGGTTGCACGTGCTGGAGCAAGCACGGTCGCAGAAATTGCAACAGTCGGAATTGCGGCCGTATTGGTGCCATGGCCTGATGCATCAGACGGACATCAGGAGTTGAATGCACGTTGGCTGACTGATTCAGGTGCTGCCGAACTTGTTGACGACGCCTCGTGTGCTGACGGCACAACAGTGAATCTCGTCATGCAGCTGTTGAATAATCCATCTCGAATCGTTGATATGACACACAAGGCTTTTGCATTGGGTGTCAAACACCGTGGTCCTGGCCTAGTAAATGTGATCCAGAACGTTGCACGCTCGCCCATGGCGCGTGGAACAATGGATGACTAATGTACGCCTCTCGTCGACTCGCTGAACCAATACTGTCTCTGGCGACGCGCCTTCGTTGTCATGTCATTGGTATTGGTGGGCCTGGCATGAGCGCACTTGCACGTTTATTGATCGAGATGGGTCATGAGGTAACCGGTTCTGATCAGCACGATTCTGAAGTAGTTGCACAATTGCGTGAACGCGGTGCAACTGTTTTTATCGGGCATTCGACGTCAGTGGTACAAGGAGCTGATGTCGTCACGTACTCCACAGCGATTCCGTCTACGAATGTTGAATTGGTCGAAGCCCAACGTCTCGGAATAGACGTGCGACATCGTTCCGGAATGCTTGCCTCAATTTGCGCTGCTACCAATGCCGTCGGTGTTGCCGGTACTCACGGAAAAACCACAACAACAGCTCTCCTGACCGCAATGACAAGAGCGGGTGGGTTGTCTCCATCGTCAATTATTGGAGCCGAGGTACTTGACCGCCATGAACGTGTGCACGGAGATGGGTCGCTTCTGATCATTGAAGCTGATGAAAGTGATGGCACGCTCGATGTTCTTCCGTTGTCATCACTGATAGTTACAAATATCGATATCGACCATCTTGACTATTTCGAAACGTTCGAAGGTGTGAAGCAGTGTTTTTCTGATGTAGCCGCGCGCATAAATGGGGCTGTTGTGTTAAACGCAGACGATGCGGGATCATCTGAATTGATCTCATCACTTGGTACAGATGATCGTGTCACAACCTTTGGTAGGTCAGAACTTTCCACAGTCAGAATTGTGAACACGTCATCGAATGTAACGGGTACTCATATTGAAGTGAACGTTGGCAATCAAGCATTTAGTTGTGATCTGCTCTTGCGTGGCGAGCACAATGCAATGAATTTTGCAGCTGCTCTGGCAATGGCAATCCGACTGGGCATTGACCCCGCAGTCGCTTGTAGTGCAGCAAGTACATTTACCGGAGTCGCTAGACGCTTCACCGAGCGGGGTTCATTTAATGGTTCCTTGTTGATAGATGACTACGCGCACCTTCCGGCAGAGATTGAGGCAACGATTGAGGCTGTTCGGTTACATCCAGGAAGAAGGGGACGAATCGTCGCTGTTTTTCAGCCGAATCGATTTCACCGGATTGCGTCGATGGCCGATTCATATGGCGACTGTTTCACGGGCGCAGACCGAATTGTCATCACTGATGTCTATGCCTCGGGTACGGAAAGAATCGAAGGCGTGACTGGCGAGTTGGTTGCAAATGCCATCAAGGCAAAACATGTTGGTGCCGACGTGGTGTGGGCTCCATCGCGTCAAGACACAGTTGATGCGGTACTGACATGGATCAAACCTGGTGATATGTGCGTGTCCATGGGCTGTGGCGATATTGAGACGTTCCCTGATGATCTTCAAGCGACAACGCTATGACTATCGAAACAATTGTTGCAGAGCTGACTGCGGCGAATCTTGACGTTCGCACTGACGTACCTCTAGCACCTCTCACGACGTATGGAGTCGGAGGTCATGGTGCGTGTGTGGTGAAAGTAACGTCCACAGACCAAGCCATTTCGGTGGGATCGATATTGCGTCGATTCCCAGATGTGGAAACACTCGTAATTGGACGTGGCAGCAATCTACTAGTCGCTGATTCTGGATTCAATGGAGTGGTCATCGTGATGTCTCCGTCTGTGACAGATAAAGAAGTGGCTATCAATGGCGATGTGGTTGAGGCAAACGGATCAATGTTGATGCCGGTATTGGCTCGTCGTTCTGTGGGCGCAGGGCGAGGTGGGCTTGAATGGTGCGTCGGAATTCCCGGAACCGTTGGTGGTGCTATTCGTATGAATGCAGGTGGCCACGGTGCTGATATGGCGTCTGCAGTAGTTGATGCAACAGTCCTGTCATTACGTACTGGTCAGACAGCTCTCGTTGATGCCCAACGTCTAGGTTTCTTTTTCCGCGGTTCAGCACTACTTAGTCATCACGTTCTTCTGTCTGTGAGATTGTTGACAATTGCCCAGGATGCAGCCATTGGCACAAATGTCATTAACGAAGTAGTCGGCTGGCGGCGCGAACATCAACCTGGTGGGCGTAACGCTGGATCAGTGTTTGTGAATCCGGGATCAGGCGACGACAGTTCAGGGGCCCTGATCGACTCGTCGGGGTTGCGAGGTTTCACAATAGGTGCTGTCCAAGTATCTGAAAAGCACGCAAATTTCATTCAGGCAGCAGAGGGTGCAACTGCAGCCGACATTGCAGCGGTCATGGCACATGTTCAAAGTACAGTTGAATCTGCCCACGGCATTCGTCTGTATAGCGAAGTGTGCCTCGTTGGTTTTTCTTCAGATCTCATGACTCGTTTTACTCACCCTTCTCATACGGCAGTAGAACACGTTGCAGCCAAAGAGGAGTTACAGCGACTTCTCGGAGAGCGTGCATGACCGAGGAAAAGGATCCCGTAGCGAACAATCGCGCAGAGGAGATTTCTGTTACCGAAGTTTCTGACCATGTCCTAAAGGAGTTGTCAGGACTTTTTGGCAATCGCGAAACAGTTGAAATTGCCGATGAGGCAACTGACACTGATCGTTTGGAGCTAACTGAAGAGATGCCTAGCGACGTCACTCCGTCCGATGTGTCTCTCGATGTCATCGAAATAGTTGATGGAGATGATGCGGTAGTACAGGTTTTTGCAGGGGCTCATGCCATTGACCCATTGCTCAATGGCATGGCCGACGACGCGGGGACCTTGATCGTTATAGATGACCAATTAGACAGTGTTGTCATCGTTGATGATGACAGGCCTGACAATTCTTTCGAAGACCGACAACGACGGTCACGACGGCGAGAGCGCTTAAAGAAAGTCAAGTGGCTGAAACTCGCGGGCGCGGTCATTGGATTAGTGGCCATTGTGATTGCACTACTTGCGTCACCAATTTTTGCGATCAGGTCAGTGACATTGGAGGGAAATGTTTACACCTCGCCAGATGCAATCACGGCCGTTCAAAAGACTCTGAAAGGGGCATCAGTGTTTACTGTGAACACTCGAAAGGCCCGAGAATTACTTTTGTCTGATCCTTGGGTATCAGACGTTCGAATCACGACTCGCTTTCCCGGAAAAGCCCTCGTGGAAATTGCTGAACGTGTTCCGGTCATCTGGTACGTCGGAAGTGATCAAAAAGCCCGAATCATTGACGCTCGCGGACGTGTTATCGCTGTTCTGGCAGGGTGGCCCACAAAGTATTTGCGGGTAGGGGGTGTTGGGCCAACTCTGGAAGCCGGTGCAGTTGCAGATGATGTGTATCGAGCCGCAGCCCAGCTCGTTCTTGCTTTGCCCGATGAACTGCGTCCTTTGGTGAAATCTCTCGAGGTGAGCGGTGGTGGCGAATTGGCAATGACCCTCGCTGGGGGAACCCTTGTGCGCTTCGGACCACCAAATGACCTCCAGAACAAGTTGGTGGCGGTGGTCGTCCTTCTTCGGCGTCAGAACCCTTCCACATTGGCAATTATTGATGTTTCGACTGGTGAGCCGACCGTTCAGGTGCGATAAGAACCATTCGGACTTATCAATTGCCACATAAATCGGTCCTGATGTGGGAAACTTAAAGAAATCAGTCCTCACGGACTCCTTACTGGAGGTAAATGGTCAATGGCCGGTGCACCACAGAATTATCTCGCCGTTATAAAGGTGATTGGCATTGGCGGAGGCGGCGTGAACGCTGTCAACCGCATGATCGATGCTGGTCTTCGCGGTGTTGAATTTGTCGCAATTAACACAGATGCGCAAGCGCTTCTCATGAGCGATGCCGATGTAAAACTCGATATTGGTCGCGATCTCACGCGTGGACTCGGAGCAGGTTCAGATCCTGACGTTGGTCGTGCAGCTGCTGAAGCTCATCGCGAAGAAATCGAAGAGCTCATTAATGGCTCTGACATGGTCTTCATTACTGCAGGCGAAGGAGGCGGTACCGGAACTGGTGCGGCTCCTGTTATCGCAGAGATTGCTAAGTCACTCGGAGCTCTCACCATTGGTGTTGTTACACGTCCGTTCCAATTTGAAGGTCGACGTCGTGCCGTACAAGCCGACAACGGTATTCAGCGTTTGAAAGAAAAAGTAGACACTCTGATCGTTATTCCAAACGACAGACTTCTCACTGTTGCGAACGATAAGACCTCTTTGGTCAACGCCTTTAAAATGGCTGACGAGATTTTGTTGCAAGGCGTAGCCGGTATTACCAATCTCATTACAACGCCAGGTCTTATCAACACTGACTTTGCTGACGTCAAGATGATTCTCACCAGTGCTGGTTCAGCATTGATGGGCATCGGTATTGCAAGTGGCGATAATCGTGCAGTTGTGGCAGCAAAAGATGCCATTTCGAGCCCGATGCTCGAAGCTGCAATCGATGGTGCACGCGGAATTTTGTTGAACATCACTGGCCCATCCAGCATGGGCTTGTTCGAAGTAAACGCTGCTGCCGAAGTGGTCCATGGGGTCGCTCATCAAGATGCCAACATCATTTTCGGTACTGTCATTGACGACGAAATGGGTGACGAAATCAAGGTCACCGTCATAGCCGCAGGTTTCGAACGCTGGGATGCAAGTTCTGGTGGTTCATCTGTCGGAACTCGTTCAGCATCACGTCAATCTGATGCACGTCCTTCGACAAGCAATGTTCGAGATATTTTCTCTGACTCAGATCCGTTGTCTGATGACGATGACGATTTCGACGTTCCTTCTTTCTTGAAGTAGCAAACTCAACATGATCGACACCAATGAGGTGGCTGATCGCGTAGCTCAAATTCGCGCCGACATAACGTCTGCAGGTGGGTCTGACGTGTCTCTCGTTGCTGTTACTAAGTCATTCGGCGTTGATGCAATCCGGGCTGCTGCTCTTGCTGGTTGTGACGCTGTCGGCGAAAACTATGCACAAGAACTGGTGACGAAAGTTGCACAGGGCTTGCCACCTATCGATGTTCATTTCATCGGAACCCTGCAGTCAAACAAGGTTCGACTTCTTGCCAGCGATGTGGCGTTATGGCAGTCAGTGGACCGAGAATCAGTTATTGATGAATTGTCTCGCCGAGCTATTGGCGCCTCAATCTTGATTCAAGTAGATACAACGGGGGAGCGCTCGAAGGGCGGGATAGATCTGTCGGAAATCGACAGTATGAGACAACGAGCTGAAAAGGCCGGTCTCCATGTCGCTGGTCTCATGACAATCGGACCTACTGATGGTTCTCAGGCGGAATGCGAAAAGTCCTTTCGATTACTGCGTGAATTGGTGAATCAACAGGCCCTGGCGGTGTGCTCAATGGGTATGTCGGCAGATTTTGCAATCGCAGTTGCCTGTGGATCCACAATGGTCCGGGTGGGTAGTGCCTTGTTTGGTTCCCGCCCGATAATGAACTAATAGTGCATGTCCCACATCTGCTAATCGAAGTGCATTAGCCTACGAATATGTCATTTTTCCGCCGTGCAATGGATTACTTAGGTCTGAGTGGCGAAGACGCCTACGACGACTACGACATGTCAATGGAGTACGAGCGACCACAGCGTCCAGGTCGTGCAGCTCCAGACAACAATCGTCGTGCCGGATTCGAACCAGAGTATTCATCAGAGACACAACGCCCGTCCCGACCAGCTCGCATCGATGACACTGGTGCAGCACGTCGTCCAGATGATTCTGGCTTGCAAGTGCGACCTGTTGGTACCGCGCGCTCTACTCCAACAGTGCGACCAATCGCTGGTGCCGGAGAAACAGTCACTGTTCGTCCACGTAGTTTTAATCAAGCACAAGAAATTGCAGATCACTTTAAAGAGGGCGTTCCCGTCATTGTGAATCTTGAGGGCGCTGACCGAGAAATGTCGCGACGAATTATCGACTTCGCAAGTGGCATGTGTTACGCATTGAGCGGCACAATGGAAAAAGTTGGTAGCGGCGTGTATTTGTTGAAGCCAGCTGTGAGTTTCGACTCACCTCGTTACTAGGACTTCATCGTGCAAATCATTTGTGCTGTCGCGAATATCTATGTCTTGATTGTGGTAGCGCGCGCAATTTCTACTTTCTTTCCGATCTCGCCTGGTAGCGCATTGCTCCCGGTCGTTGAATTTCTCTACAAGGTCACAGAACCTGTTTTTGCCCCAATTCGTCGAGTTCTTCCCACTATGGGGCCTTTTGATTTCACGCCCTTAGTTGTCCTCATCGGCGTACAGGTTCTGGCACGCATCCTTGGGTGCTAAGCCTCTTAGCCCCCTAGCCTTATTGCGTGACGTATCCGAAGGTTGACCCCCAGCCAAATTTTCCTCATTTGGAAGAAGGCGTACTGGCACGATGGGAGCGCGATCAAACGTTTGCAAAAAGTCTTGCAGCTCGTCCCGTAGGACAAAACGGCGAGAACGAATTCATTTTTTATGATGGCCCACCATTTGCAAACGGAATGCCTCATTACGGTCACCTTCTGACCGGATTCGTCAAAGATGCCATTCCTCGATATCAAACAATGCGCGGTCGCCACGTGGACCGAAGATTCGGTTGGGATTGTCACGGTCTTCCTGCAGAAGTAGAAGCAGAAAAAGAACTTGGCATCGCCGGGCATCCTGCGATTGCCGCTTTCGGAATTGACAAGTTCAACGACGCATGTCGTACCAGTGTTCTGCGCTACACCGACGAGTGGCAACGGTATGTCACTCGTCAAGCACGATGGGTTGATTTTGAAAACGACTACAAGACGCTTGATACCTCTTATATGGAAAGCGTCATGTGGGCATTTAAGACCCTGCATGAAAAAGGTCTGATTTACGAAGGTTTCCGGGTCCTTGCTTATTGCTGGCGTTGTGAAACACCATTGTCAAATACGGAAACGCGTATGGATGATGTGTACAAGGATCGCCAAGATCCAGCGTTGACAGTTGCGTTTACTCTTGAAACCGGAGAAAAGATTCTCGCGTGGACAACAACACCATGGACTTTGCCATCAAACTTGGCCCTTGCAGTTGGTCCTGACATTGACTATGCGCAATTACTTCATCCCGATGGCAATACGTACTTCATAGCGCAAGCCCGACTCGGTTCGTATGAGAACGAACTCGAGGGAGCAGAATTGGTGCGCACAGTAAAGGGTTCAGACCTGGTGGGTCGTCGGTATGCACCACTATTTCCATTCTTTGCGGGGACAGAGAACGCATTTCAGGTTCTCGGTGCTGATTTCGTAACAACTGAAGACGGAACTGGTGTCGTGCATATGGCGCCAGGCTTTGGTGAAGATGACCAAATTGAATGCAACGCTGCAGGTATTCCAACGTTGTGTCCAATGGATGAACACGGTTGTTACACAGCCGAGATAACGCCATGGGCCGGACAACATGTCTTTGAGGCCAACTCAGACATCGTGCGTACGTTGAAGGGCATGGGCGTTGTGGTTCGTCATGATTCCTACAATCACTCGTATCCACATTGCTGGCGGTGTGCAGAGCCACTTGTCTACAGAGCAGTGTCTTCGTGGTTTGTTGAAGTAACTAAATTTCGTGACCGCATGGTCGAACTGAACGAACAAATTTCATGGTCGCCAGAGCACATCAAAGATGGTTCATTCGGAAAGTGGATAGCGAATGCTCGCGATTGGGCGATTAGTCGAAATCGTTTCTGGGGTTCGCCAATCCCTGTGTGGAAGAGCGATGATCCGACGTATCCACGACTAGACGTTTATGGAAGCATCGCTGATTTATCTCGAGATTTTGGCGTGGAAGTAACAGATCTTCATCGTCCGAACATTGATGAATTGGTTCGTCCGAACCCAGATGACCCCACTGGCAAGTCCATGATGCGACGGGTTCCGGAAGTTCTCGATTGCTGGTTTGAAAGTGGGTCAATGCCGTTCGCGCAAGTCCACTATCCGTTTGAGAACAGAGAGTGGTTCGACAATCATTATCCCGGCGATTTCATTGTTGAATACATTGGTCAAACACGCGGATGGTTCTATACATTGCACGTCTTAGCTACAGCGTTATTCGATAAGCCGTCATTTCTGTCCTGTATCAGTCACGGAATTGTTCTTGGTGATGATGGCGCCAAGATGTCAAAGAGTCTGCGCAACTATCCAGATCCAATGGCTGTGTTTGACTCACACGGAGCTGACGCAATGCGTTGGTATCTGTTGTCGTCTCCAATTCTGCGCGGTGGAGATTTCTCAGTCACAGAACAAGGCATGCGTGAAACAGTTCGCCAAGTCTTATTGCCTTTGTGGAACTCGTATTACTTCCTCGCGCTGTATGCAAATGCTGACGGCGTCACAGGGGTCGTACGTACAGACTCAGCGAATGTTCTCGATCAGTATGTACTCGCGAAACTTGCCGAATCCATTGACGCAGTTACAACATCAATGGATTCATATGATCTGTTTGCTGCGTGCCAAACAGTGCGTTCCTTCCTTGACGTATTGACCAATTGGTACATTCGCCGCAGCCGAGATCGCTTTTGGGCTGGCGACCAAGATGCAATCGACACCCTGCACACAGTTCTTGACTATGTGGTTCGCATTGCTGCGCCGTTGTTACCGCTTGTTACTGATGAGGTATTCCAGGGTCTTCATGGTGAAGAAGCCGGAAGCGTTCATCTCACTGATTGGCCATCGTCGTCAACCTTGCCGCGCAATAGTTCTCTCGTTGCATCAATGGATATGGTGCGAGACGTGTGCTCGTCGGCTTTATCAGTGCGCAAAGCTCATGGTCGTCGTGTGCGTTTGCCGCTTTCTTCACTGACTATTGCAGCTGCAAATGCTCAGTCGCTTGAAGGGTTCCTCGACATTGTTCGTGATGAAGTGAATGTTCGTGAAGTTGTTTTGACAACTGATGTTGATTCCATCGCTTCGCATGAACTGCAGGTTGTTCCAGCAATTGTTGGTCCTCGACTTGGGTCGCGCACTCAGGCAGTCATTGTGGCTGTGAAAAAGGGAGAGTGGACCCAGGACGGTGATGTCATCAATGTGGCTGGTGAGTCTCTGCAGCCAGGTGAATACTCTCTCAAATTGGTCACTGAATCAGGTTCGGCTAGTGCACCGCTTCCTGGTGGAGTTGGTGTGGTGCTGCTCGACGTGGAGGTCACTGCAGAACTTGAGGCCGAAGGGTCGGCCCGCGATATCGTGCGCGCAGTCCAGCAGGCTCGCCGTGATGCCAACCTTGATATTTCTGATCGAATCGTTGTGACGTTGTCAGTCGATGCAGAGCTGCAGGGCCAGATCGCGCCTCACGTAGGCCTGATAGCTAGCGAGACATTGGCTCTCGAAGTCCTCTTTGACGGATCAGGCGAGCGGGCTGTGAATATTGAAGGTGCCGTTATTGGGGTATCTGTCGTTCTCGCACGTTGAGAAAACACCCATTTCGGCCGTAGCCTCACGGGGCAACTCGGGCAGATGTCCGGCGCAAAGAGAGAGTGCTCATTATGGCAACGAAGAAAAAGACCACCGCCGCTAAGAAGGTAGTCAAGAAGGCTGCTCCGGCGAAGAAGGTTGTGAAGAAGGCTGCTCCGGCGAAGAAGGTTGTGAAGAAGGCTGCTCCGGCGAAGAAGGTTGTTAAGAAGGCTGCTCCGGCGAAAAAGGTTGTGAAGAAGGCTGCTCCTGCAAAGAAGGTAGTCAAGAAGGCTGCTCCGGCGAAGAAGGTTGTGAAGAAGGCTGCTCCGGCGAAGAAGGTTGTTAAGAAGGCTGCTCCTGCAAAGAAGGTTGTGAAGAAGGCTGCTCCCGCAAAGAAAGTCGCTCCTGTCAAGAAGGCTGCTCCTGCAAAGAAGGTTGTACCAGTCAAAGCAGTTGCCCCTGCACCAGTCGTTGCTGCTCCAGCACCTCTGCCCGCAAAAAAAGTTGTCAAGAAGCCAGAGCCACCAAAGCGTCCAGTCATTGTCAAAGGTCCATCACAAGATGGCATCACATCATCAAAGGATTTCGATCTGAAGTTTCTTCTTGCACAACGCGAAGCACTGCAGACAGAACGAATCAAATTGGTCGGTCAAGCTAATCGTCTCGAGAATGAAGCAAACGCCATGATTGCGGATGCTGAAATGGGTGACGTGAAGTTTGACGACGAAGGTGGCGAAGGCGACACCATGGTTGTTGAGCGCGAACAAGATCTTGTCTTGTCAGCAGCTGCTCGACAGACAGTTGAAGAAATCGATGCAGCACTTGCCCGTATGAAAACTGGCGAGTACGGCTATTCCGTTGTTTCAGTCTTGCCTATTCCAAAGGAACGCCTTCGTGCAATCCCGTGGGCGACAGAGCTCGTGACTGAACGCGCCGGTGGACTAGGACGCCGCTAGGCGTTGTAGTACCTCTGTGTTCTCTCTTCGCCGACAGGCGATAATCATCGGAGTGATTGTTCTGATTGATCAACTCACAAAGTCCTGGGCTGTATCAGCCCTTGATGATGGTCATGTTGTGCATGTCGTTGGATCGCTGCAATTCTCTCTTGGCTTCAATAGCGGATTTGCGTTTTCACAAGGGCAAGGCATGGGACCAGTAGTGGGCATCTTTGCAATGTTCGCAGTCCTGCTTCTATTCCGTGCGGTACGCAAGGCAACAACTCCATTGTCCGCACTTTCTTTGTGTGCAATCGTCGCCGGGGCTATTGGCAACATTGTTGATCGTATTTTCCGTGGCGACGGCTGGTTACACGGGCGCGTTGTTGATTTCATTGACGTGCAATGGTGGCCAGTGTTCAATGTTGCAGATTCATCGATTTCTATAGGTGCATGTGCGCTTATTGCTGCCATGCTGATGGAAGCACGTAACGGAAAAGGTGTTGACAACAATCATGAAAGTTGAAGAAACACTGCCCTCGGCTTTGAATAATGAACGACTAGATCGAATCGTCGCCCTTATAGCTGACATCTCTCGAACCGACGCATCGAAATTGATCGCTAGCGGTGGTGCAACAGTTGATGGCGCGGCTGCTCCTTCTGGCAAAGTGCGTCTTCGTGAAGGTCAAGTTGTTGTCGTTGATCTCGACCTGGTTCCGGTAGCTGAGCCACCAGGTCCTGACGCAAGCGTTGTTCTTGACGTTGTCTACGTCGATGACGACATCATCGTCGTCAATAAAAGTGCAGGTCTAGTCGTGCACCCCGCTTCAGGTCACGGGCTTGGCACTCTCGTGAACGGAATCTTGGCGTTGTATCCAGAAGTTGCTGATGTTGGTCAGCCAGCTCGTCCAGGTATTGTTCACCGGCTCGATGCAGGCACAACCGGAATGATGGTCGTTGCTCGTTCGCAACGCGCCTACGACTCTTTGGTTGCTGCATTGACTGAACACGAAGTGGGACGCGAATACATCGCTCTTGCATGGGGACATTTTGATTCACCAACAGCAGTGGTTGATGCCGCTATGGGACGCGACCCACGCGATCCGATGCGCATGGCAGTGGTTCACAATGGCAAATGGGCTCGCACTCATTTAGAAGTAGAGACTGAGTTCAATCACCCTGCTTTGTTGACATTGGTGCGTTGTTCATTGGAGACAGGACGCACGCATCAGATTCGAGTACATCTTGCTGCAGTTGACCACCCCGTTGTCGGAGACGCGATGTACGGAGGAGCAAAGTCGGCACTTGTTGCGCCTCGTCCAATGCTTCATGCACGACGGTTGACGCTGATTCATCCCGGAACAGGTGAAGAGATGTCGTTTGAAGCAACACTGCCAGCAGACATGGCTGCAATCATTGCTAAGTGCTCGTTTGAGGTGCCAGAAAAATAAAATCGCGCGTTAATGCGAGTGCGGAGTATTTTTCGGCCACGGACCTGTGCCAGTTGCAGCTGATGCAATTGTTGCGAGCGTGTAATCATTTAAGTGATCGCGCATATGGTGAGCAGCTACATCCCAGATTGCTAGCAATACACATTGACCGTCATGGTCGCACGAACCGTCTTGGTGCGGTTGACCAAAGTCTCCGAGAGTTATCGGACCGTCGACTGCAGAAATGATGTCTGACAGGCGAATGTCCTGAGGGGCTTTGGCAAGGATGTAACCGCCGCCCACACCACGCTTCGAGCGCACGAGACCGGCACCCTTGAGTGCCAGAAGGATTTGCTCGAGATAGGGCTGAGGTAGCGCTGTTCTCTCGGCTATGTCTCTCACGGAGGTCGGTGAAGCGGTCTCTGAATGGAGCGCTAGCGACAATAGGGCTCGACAGGCATAATCGCCTCGCGTAGAAACTCGCACGTCCCCATCGTAGGTGGTTGGATAGAGAGGTGAGTGTTCCCCAGCCCGTCTTGCCCAATTACGCCAATGGGTGCCTATCTGGGATAGTTCCCGCCCTGTGCGCGCCAGGAGGCCCCCGAACGGTGCCAGCGTGGATGCCAGCTGTGGTGGGTGGAGCCCGCCGTGTGGTTGTTCTTCTCATTGATGGCCTCGGATGGAATCAATTACAGAGTCATCGTCACTGCATGCCGACATTGTCAGACTTTGACGGATCTTTCATTACGACTGTTGCTCCATCAACCACGGCAACAGCATTGACTTCTCTGACTACTGGTTTGTCGCCAGGAGAGCACGGACTTCTCGGATACCGCATTGACATGGGTGACACCGTGATGAATGTTCTGCGATGGGGAGACGAAAACGGTGACCTTCGTCGTCGATACCCGCCAAACTTGGTGCAGCCTTGCCCACCTTTTCTCGGATCGCGAGTACCTGTGCTGAGCAAAGGCGAACTCGAAGGAAGCGGATTCACGCTTGCTCACCTTGCTGATGTGAAACACATGGGATGGCGGGCTCCGAGCAGTATTCCGGTCCTTGTTCGTCAAGCATTGGATGCCGGTGAAGATTTCGTCTATGCCTATTACGACGGTGTTGACAAGATTGCTCACGAACGCGGCTTCGGAGACTTTTATGATGCAGAACTTCGGGCAGCCGATGCCATCGTGGCTGACATCTTGTCTGTACTTCCTCCTGAGACGGTGCTGATAGTGACAGCTGATCATGGCCAAGTTCATGTCGGAGACAACACGATCATTCCGACGCGCGACATAGTTGAACTCGTTGATCACCAATCTGGTGAGGGCAGATTCCGATGGTTGCATGCAAAACGCGGACGCTCTGCGGCATTGTTGGACGCATGTTCGAGATACAGCGATGTCGCTTGGGTTGTTACCGGAGATCAAGTGATTGATGAGAAATGGTTTGGACCGCGGATGAGTGATGAAGTGCGACGTCGCTTGGGCGATGTCGCTCTCGTTGCTCACGAACCGGTCAGTTTTGAAGAACCTCTCGATGGTGGCGCATTTCCCTTGGTGTGTCGGCACGGGTCCTTAACCGCCGATGAGATGTTGGTGCCTCTGCTTGCCAAGAGGGCATAGGGGCTGGTCTGGTGGTTTCTGATGCCCGAGGCACACCTGACTGCTAATTTGGAAACTCGCAGTGAAGTTCGTTCGCCTGGTTTCCATAAGTAGCCAGTGAACATAGAAGGAGTGGGGAAAGTTCGTGGGTTCGTCATTTACACACCTTCACGTTCACACTGAATATTCCATGCTCGACGGCGCTGCACGTCTCGATGAATTGGTCTCTAAAGCGCGGTCTGATGGTCAGCAAGCTCTTGGCATTACCGACCACGGCAACATGTATGGCGTTATCGAGTTTTACAAAGAGTGTGTCAAGCAGGGTATTAAGCCAATTCTTGGTACCGAGGCGTACATGGCCCACGATCATCGTTCTGAACGAATCGCGCGCCGTGGACGACTTGACGACAATGGTGGGTCAGACGAAGGTGGTCACAAGCAGTACTACCACCTCACGCTGCTTGCTGAAAACAATCAGGGTTACAGCAATCTCATTCAGTTATCCAGCCTTGCGTTCCTCGAGGGGTATCACTACAAGCCTCGCGTTGACTGGGAACTGTTAGAGAAATACTCATCTGGCCTGATTGCAACAACAGGCTGCCTTGGTGGGCACGTGTTGCAGTCATTATTGAATGGCGATGAAAAAGGAGCCATAGCGAAGGCCTCACGATTGCAAGACATTTTTGGTAAAGACAATCTCTTCGTCGAACTACAAGATCACGGGATTACAAATCAACGAACCACAAATCCGAAATTGGTAGAAATTGCGCGCGCGATTGGCGCACCAATTATTGCTACTAATGATTCGCACTATGTCAACCAAAGCGACCACATGGCTCACGATGCTCTCTTGTGTGTTCAAACCGGCGCGCTCATGCGTGACCAAGACCGTTTTCGTTTTGAAGGAAATGAGCACTACCTAAAAACTGCTGCAGAAATGCGCTCTGTATGGAAAGACCTACCAGAGGCATGTGACAATACGTTGCTCATTGCCGAGCGCGCACAAGTCGACATCACATTCGACGAATATCAAATTCCTGATTTCCCAATTCCTGCCGACTACAAAACTGCGGCTGACTACTTGTCTTTTCTTACATGGAAAGGTGCTCAGCAACGTTGGGGCGACAATTTGCCATCAGCAGTTGTTGAACGACTGGCATTTGAATTGAAAACAATCAGCGACATGGGCTTTGATGCCTACTTCCTCATCGTCTGGGATCTCATTCGTCATGCTCGTGAATCAAATATTCGAGTTGGCCCAGGTCGTGGTTCGGCAGCCGGATGCGCCGTTGCGTATTGCCTCCGAATCACAGATCTTGATCCACTGAAGTATGACTTGCTCTTTGAGCGCTTCTTGAATCCGTCCCGAATCAGCATGCCCGATATTGATATGGACTTCGACTCTCGGTATCGCGACCACATGATTCAATACGCAGCTGAAAAATATGGCCGTGATCATGTCGCTCAAATCATCACGTTTGCAACTATTAAGGCCCGCAACGCAGTGCGTGATGCTGCCCGAGTACTCGGACACGAGTACGGAGTTGGTGACCGTATTGCAAAACTTATGCCGGCACTTCAACAGGGCCGAGACACTCCACTCGCTGCGTGTTTTGAGTTTGATGACGAACATGCCGCTGGTTACCGCGAGGCACAAGGTCTACGAGATCTGGTACTTAGCGACGAAATCGCAGCAAAAGTAGTGGAAGTTGCACGCGGGCTGGAAGGCCTCAAGCGCTCCGACGGAATCCACGCAGCGGCCGTTGTGATTACCGGTAAACCACTGACCGAGTATTTGCCCATTCAACGTAAAGGAGCCGATGCTCCGATCGTCACGCAATATGAAATGCACGCCGTTGAATCACTAGGTCTCTTGAAAATGGACTTCCTTGGATTACGCAACTTAGACGTCATTGCTGACGCTGTTGCCATGATCAGAGAACAAACTGATCCTGATTTTGATATCGATGTCATCGATCTGGCCGACATTGAAACTTTTGAATTACTCGGTCGGGGAGACACGATCGGAGTATTCCAGTTGGAGTCTCCTCCGATGCAAAGTCTCCTGCGCCTTATGAAACCAACCGCATTTGAAGATGTGTGCGCCGTGATTGCGTTGTATCGACCTGGGCCTATGAGCACCAAAATGCACACCACATACGCCAAAATCAAGAACAATATTGAAGAGCCTGAGTACTTTCACGAAGATGCCCGCGAAGTTCTGCATGACACGTACGGATTAATGGTGTACCAAGAAAGCATGATGCGTGTTGCGCAGAAATTTGCTGGATATTCACTGGCCCAAGCTGACAACTTGCGTAAAGCGTGCGGAAAGAAAGACCCGAAGGCCATGGCTGCTGAGGAAGGGTCTTTTGTGGATGGTTGTGAAAAAACTGGTTACGGCCGACCACTGGGCGAAAAACTGTTTGACATTATTCGTGGATTCGCTGATTATGCATTTAACAAGAGCCATGCATACGGCTACGGACTTATTGCGTATCAAACTGCGTATCTCAAAGCTCATTTCCCCGTTGAATACTCAGCGTGTCTGTTGTCGTCAGTAAAAGGTAACTACGAAAAAGCAGCTGTGCATCTTGCTGACGCACGTTCAATTGGTATCACGGTGTCGAACCCTGACATCAACGAAGGCCGTTCAGATTTTGCAGCGATCACGGCAGACGGACAAAAACGCATTGTCTTTGCTTTGTCCGGAGTTCGAAATGTTGGCGAAGGTATTGTTCTGCAAATTTTGGAAGAGCGTGACCGTAATGGCCCGTACGATTCGTTCCATGACTTTGCTCGACGTGCGCCTGAGCAAGCGCTCAACAAGCGTGCAGTTGAGTCATTAATCAAGGCAGGGGCCTTTGACTCGTTCGGGCATCCACGTCGGGGCTTGTTGATGGTGTTTGAGTCGATTATTGACTCAGCCGTTGTTTCTCGTCGAGAAGAAGAAAAAGGGGTCATGTCTCTTTTCGGTGAAATGGAAGATGCCTCGGTGACTGGGTGGAGCGCTGAAGTTGCTATTCCCGATATGCAATTTGCAAAGCCAGATCAATTACGTCACGAGAAGGAAATGTTGGGTCTCTATATTTCTGATCACCCGCTGCGGGGTGTCGAACATGCATTGCGTCGGCTTGTCAGTAGTTCAATTCAAGAACTTGAATCTCGTGAAGCAGGAATGGCAACAATTGGCGGAGTGATGTCTGGTCTTAATCGCCGCTTCACCAAAAAGGGTGACCAGATGGCCACTTTTGTTCTGGAAGACATGGATGCCGCTGTTGAAGTCACTGTCTTTGCAAAAGTGTTAGCTGAATATGGTCACTTGTTGTCAGATGACTTAGTGGTCACTGTTACTGGTCGCTTAAACAAGCGCGATGATTCGCCACCAAGTTTTTCGGCTCAAAGAATTTCTGTGCCAGAGAATTTGGGCGACCGGGTGCCCGAAGTTGAACTGTCATTGCCTGCTGGGTTTACTGCAGACAAATTAGAGCGGTTGAAGGCAATTATCGCTGAATTTCCCGGCACGTCTCCGTGCAAAGTGAAGCTAGTAGGCGGAAAAGTGTTTGACCTCGGAGCTTCAGGACTCGTTGACTTTGAGAAGGCAATGGGTCCATTGCGCGTCACCTTTGGCTCTAATGCTGTGAAAATCATCTAAATACTGCTTCATTTCAGGATTTGGCGTCTGGCAATGGCAGAATAGAAGGGTTGTTGTCGGCAGAAATGCCGCCCGAGTGTCACAGGGAGTTACCCAGTCAATGTCGTTGGAAGTTGCCACACAAGACTGCAGTGCGCTCACTGAGGCTCAGTTTGAAGAATTTCTCACGATCGAGGGATCCTTCACTGCTGAGCAATTGGCAAAAGCTGGGACTGACTGGGTGCTGTGCACTATCGCTCGCATCGATGGCAAGTTGCACGGCGTCACGTTTTCCACACTTGAACGCATCGGCGGAACTCCGTGCGTCCTCATTGGTCTCATGACAATCAAAAGAACTGCAAAGCGTGATGTGGCGCTCAAAGGATTAATGACCGAGGCGTATCACCGCGCACTGATGGCGTTTCCTGATGAAGACGTAGTCGTTGGCAGTCGTTTTGCTACTCCTGATGGCATGGAAGCATTGAAGGCCGTTACAGACATGATTCCAACTTTCGGACATCGTGCTGTGGGTGAGGAACGAGCATGGGGTCGCCGCCTCGCGCGCCGATTCGGTGTTGACTCGACCTACGACGAGAAAACCTTCATCGTTGCTTCAGGAGGCCAGAGCGGTTTCCTTGATCATGAATCTTTGAAGCCAGAAAAGATATCTCCAGAAATTACTTCGTTGTTTGAAGGCGTGAACCCGAAAAAGGGTGGCGTGCTCATTGTTCATGGCTGGACCATGGCCGAAAGTCTCGTCAAGCTCGGCGCTCGCGTCTAAGTCAGTGAACTTCGCCGACATCGTTCGTTCTCGTCGAATGTCGAGATCATTTTCCAATCAAGCAGTAGACGCCACCGTCATTGCATCATGTATTGATTTAGCGAGTCGTGCTCCTAGTGCAGGCAAATCGCAGGGGTGGCATGTGCTCTTATTGGAAAACGAAGATGCGCAACGCTATTGGGACATTGCTTTACCTATGGAACGGCGAAATAGTTTCGCTTTTCCACGCCTGTTGCAAGCGCCAGTTATTGCACTCAGTGTGTGTGACCCAACTGCGTATCTTGAACGGTATTCAGAGCCTGACAAACAAGCCACTGGTCTCGGACTCGGGGTTGAACAGTGGCCAGCTCCGTATTGGACAATTGATGCCTCGTTTGCAACTATGACTTTTCTTTTGGCGCTAGAAGATGCCCAATTAGGAGCCTTGTTTTTTGCTCACTCGAATGAAGCGGCATTGCGAAGCGAATTCAAAATTCCAGACCATATTGAAATATTGGGCACGATAGCTATCGGACACGTAGATGATGAAGGTTCACGAGTCGGTCGAAGTGCGAATCGACTTCGTCGATCAGTTGAGTCGATTATTCACCGAAAGAACTGGTAGCTATTCGTTCCAGTAGCTCGGAATCGCTATTGGCAGGTAAGAGGCATTCGTGGTTGCGGCACACATAGGCCTTGCCCTCTTCACGTCCCTGCCACAGTGGAGAATCTGTTGCCTCGCCCCATGCCAGAACGGCATTTGGAATCCACTGTGATCGAACTGTTGAGAGCATCGAAGGGTTGGTGCCGGGAATCACAATCTCGATGGCTCCCTCTTGGGAAAGTAATCCCGCAGAGATTGCATTGCAGAATCCGGTAGCGGCAGAAGGCGCAACGCGAGCGAGTAACGCAAGAATGTCTCGTGCATGCTTAGCCAAGTGTTGATCACCAGTTATTGCTGACAACCGGAGAAACGCATGAGCAGCTACAGAGTTGGCTGAGGGAGTCGCGTTGTCCATTAGATCTTTTTGGCGCACGATCAATTGTTCGGATGTAGCAGCAACCGTGAACAGTCCGCCGTGTTCAGTGTCCCAGTATTGGTCAATCAGTTGATGCGCAGTCTCGGTGGCAATCTGTAGCCATCGATGCTGAGCTGTGAGTTCATACATTCGTGTCATTGCATCAACAACGTGAGCGAGGTCGTGCGCAAGTGCGTCATGCTGTGAATGAGGGCTTGCATCTTCTTGCCAACTACGAGACCATTTCCCTGAATCTGAGCACAATTGCGTGTAAAGAAATTGAGCAGTGTGCTCAGCTGCAGCGATGAGGTCAGGCCGATCGAATGCAGCGGCGGCCTCACACAGCGAAGACAGCATCATTGCATTCCACTCGGTGAGAATCTTGTTGTCGAGACCGGGGCGTGAACGTGTCGCGCGATGTTTGAACAGTTGTTGACGGGCGCTTTCAATCTGTGACGGACGAAGAAGGTCACCACGCTGAGGAATGCGATGGGGAATAGAAAGACCTTCAAAATTTCCAGCGTCTGTAATGTTCCACCAGCGAAGTGCATCAGGTGCATCGTCTCCGAGAATTGAACGAACCTCGTCTGGTGACCATGTGTAAAAGGCACCTTCTTCAGAATGTCCATAAACATCTAATGAGTCAGCATCCTCTGCACTATAGAAACCTCCGTCGTTATGGCGAAGTTCGGTAAGGACGTAACTGATGATCTCTTCAGCTGTCTGGCGGTGTCTGTCGTTGTGGCCAATCAGCCATGCGTGCACATACACACGAAGAAGAAGTGCCTGGTCGTACAACATCTTTTCGAAATGGGGAACTAACCACTTTTCGTCGACGCTGTATCGAGAAAACCCGCCACCAATGTGGTCGTACATTCCGCCGGCCGCCATGGCATCGAGAGAGGTATAGGTCATCTCAAGAAGTTCCTCATCGTTGTTCGTGAGGTACATTCGCATTGACAAGTCGAGCGCAAATGTGGAAGGGAACTTAGGTGCTGAGCCAAAACCACCCCACTGAATATCAAAGCTTTGCTTCAGTGATCGTTGCGCTGTATCTGCCAGTTCGTGTGCGTCAAAAGCATCGACAGGAGCGATGTGGGCTGTACGTCCAACCGCTTCAACAAGGGCGTCAATGTTCTGTTGTAGTTCATCGCGTTTGGTGCGCCATGCGTCATCTACAGCATGCATGAGTTTTACGAAAGACTCTCTTGGGTAATACGTCCCGCCATAAAACGGTTCCCCGGTTGGTGTGCAAAAGACCGTCATTGGCCATCCGCCTCGTCCGGTGAGAGCTTGCACGGCATCCATATAGACGGCGTCAACGTCAGGCCGTTCTTCGCGGTCAACTTTGACATTGACAAACAATTGATTCATCACCGATGCAGTTGCGTCATCTTCAAAACTTTCATGAGCCATGACATGACACCAATGGCATGCCGAATACCCAATGGAAAGCAGGATGGGTTTTCCGGTGCGAGCAGATTCAGCGAAAGCGTCGTCTCCCCATTGATACCAATCAACGGGATTATCGCGATGTTGTCGCAAGTAGGGCGATGACGCCTCTGACAGTCTGTTTGTCACGCGCCCATGGCGTGAAAACCGCCGTCTACGTGAATGACTTCACCTGTGGTTGCAGGAAACCAATCCGACATCAATGCAAGAACTGTTTTGGCAACGGGAATCGGATCTGTGACGTCCCAACCAAGGGGAGCACGATCGCTCCAAATATCTTCAAATTTTGAAAATCCGGGAATTGATTTGGCCGCCATAGTTTTGATTGGTCCAGCAGCTACCAGGTTGCAGCGAATACCGCGTGGGCCAAGTTCTTTTGCCAAATAACGACTGGTGGATTCAAATGCCGCTTTGGCAACGCCCATCCAGTTGTATGCAGGCCACGCAACAGTGTTGTCGAAGTCAAGACCAACGATGGAACCGCCGGAAGACATCAGTGGAAGGAACGCATCAACCAATGTCTTGAGTGAATACGCAGAAATCTGCATTGCAATGGCAACGTCGCTCCACTGTGCAGCCAGAAAGTCATCGCCGAGGCACACTTCAGGGGCAAAACCGATGGCATGGAGTACTCCGTCGACATGACCAAGAGATGCACGTACTTGTTCACGAACAGATTCGATGTGTTCTGGCACGGTGACATCAAATTCAAAGACATCGACAGGAGAGTCAAGTCGTCGTGCGGATCGTTGCGTCAGTGATAGCGCACGACCTGCTCCAGTGAGTACAACCTGAGCTCCTTCGCGCTGGGCGAGCTGAGCCACACTGAATGCCAAAGAGGCGTCTGTTAGGACACCTGTCACAACGATTTTTTTGCCTTCAAGAAGTCCCATCCATATGACCGTAGTTCGCAAGGGGTCTATGTGTAAGGCTCTACGGGATGCGTATTGGAATATTGGGTGGTACCGGACCCGCCGGAAGTGCCCTCGGGGCGCGTCTTGCTTCGGTGGGTTATGACGTGGTGATCGGATCTCGATCAAAAGATCGAGCCACGGAGGTATGCGATGCCTTGAAAGCAAAGTGGTCAGGATTGTCGCTTCAGTTAGCAGGCGGTGACAACGACGATGCCTCGTCCTGCGACCTAGTTGTTCTAGCTACTCCATGGGATTCAGCGGCTGTAACGGCTCGTGATCACATCGATCTGCTTCGTGGCAAAGTTGTGATCAGCATGGCAAACGCACTTGTGCGCGTTGGTCATGAATTTCAACCACTGTTGCCGCCTCGTGGAAGCGTGGCAGCACACGTGCAAGCTGCCATACCTGAATGCAAAGTTGTGGCAGCGTTTCATCATCTTCCTGCTACTGAACTTGGGCATCTTGGTGACCCCATTGATTCTGATGTTCTGATTTGTTCTGACAGCGCAGAGGCAACAGCAATAGTGATGGACATTACGAAGCACATTCCGGGTTGCCGTCCTCTTGATGCTGGCGAGCTTTCAAATGCCACAGCAATTGAGGCGTTTACCGCAGTTCTGTTGCAGCTAAACGTTAGATACAAGACTCGCGTTGCTCCGAAACTGACAGGAATTACCAGAGATCCTCGGGTAAAGGCGTAATCGAAATGTCGATGCGTTTGTACGACACTGCGCGACGTGAAGTCGTGCCGTTCACTCCAAACGAAACCGTACTGATGTACACGTGTGGCATTACCCCGTACGACGCAACACATTTAGGACATGCTTCGACGTTTCTTTTCTACGATATTCTGCAGCGCCGCCTTATTGACCTTGGCCATACCATTCGTTGCGTGCGCAACGTCACTGATGTTGATGATCCATTGTTTGCGAAGGCTCGCGAATTGGGTGTTCATTACTTAGACCTGGCTGCTGGGGAAGAGGCACGCTTTAATCGCGATATGGAAGCCTTAGAGATGTTGCCGGCGTACAGCACTCCACGCGCATCATCGGCAATTACAGACATTCGTAAATTCATCGGCCTGGTCTTGGATCGTGGATACGCATACGCCGTAGGTGGTTCTGTGTATTTCGATGTCACAAAGGTTCCGACCTTTGGAGAAGTGTCTCATTACAGCCATGAGCAAATGATCGAGTTCGCGCGTCAACGTGGCGGCAACGTCGATGATCCGCAGAAGAGAAACCCACTTGACTTCGTGTTGTGGCATCCGTCTGCTGAAGATGAACCAGCGTGGGACGCGACCTGGGGTGCAGGTCGCCCCGGATGGCACATTGAATGTTCTGCGTTGGCGCTCCGTGATTTGGGGACAACTATTGACTTGCACGGTGGAGGAAGCGACCTTATTTTTCCTCACCATGAATGTGAACGCGCTCAGTCAGAAGCGGCAACAGGTGAAACATTCGTCAAGCATTGGATGCATGTCGCAATGGTGTTCAAAGACGGCGAAAAGATGTCGAAGAGTTTGGGCAACTTAGTTTTCGTTGATCAACTACGAACCGAGTGGGACCCTCGTTCGATTCGTATCGCAATTATTGAACACCACTACCGCACTGAATGGGAATGGGATGACACTTTGATGCCCCGTAGTGAAGGCCGCCTAACCCGATGGGTTGCGTCTGTCGGTGGTTCTTCATCTGATCTTCTCGACAGCGTCAGAGCATGTCTCGATAACGATCTTGATACACCTCGAGCTCTTGCGCTCATTGATGCCGCGGCTGATTCTGGCGCTGATGTCACCTCTGCTGCCGCACTGCTCGGCGTAGAACTGCACACTGCTGTCGGCCCTCGCTAACCAAGCGCTTTATCCTGCTGACGCCTCAGTAAATCGGGACTATTATGAACCGTGCATGGCAACAGAATCGGACTCACACGCGCCAGCCGCTCAACTGCCGCTAAAAACCAGCCGTGCACAGTCACGAGCAAGAACAATTTTGCGCCCGCTCTCAACAAAATTGTGGAATTTCAATTTTGAAGGATTCGAAAATTTGCCAGAATCAGGCCCGGCCATTTTGTGTCCAAACCACATCAGTTTTCTCGACTCTGTTTTCACCATGGTTCATGCAGGTCGTCAGATCAGTTTTGTTGGCAAGGCCGAGTACATGGATTCGTGGAAGACGAAGTATTTGTTTCCTGCGCTCGGAATGATTCCAATCGATCGATCTGGCGGATCCAAAAGCGAAGGCGCATTGTTGGCAGCAGAGACGGTGCTTAGACGTGGCGAATTATTTGGCATTTTCCCTGAAGGAACTCGTAGTCGAGATGGCATGTTGTACAAGGGTCATACTGGTGCTGCACGGCTGGCGCTAAAAGTTGGTTGTCCTATTTTGCCGGTGGGCATTATCGGCACACGAGAGATCCAACCACCAGACACAGTGATGCCTCGTTTCAGGCTTGATTGCACAATCAAGATCGGAGCCCCGATCAATGTGGCTCGATATGGCGACCGGACAGACGACCATATGGTGTTACGCGAAATAACTGACGAGTTGATGTTTGAGATTCAAGGTCTCACTGGCCAGGAATATCGCAATGTCTATGCCACAAAGCGTGCGGAAAGCATTCCCACCGAACAAGCAGTCCTAAATCACGCGTAAATAGAGCCGAGCCGACAGTCGCCCCAGCCGTAGAATGGTTGTCTCATGTCAGAGATTTCAGTACTTCTTCCCGATGGATCATCGCGAGCATTGCCCGATGGGTCGTCAGTTGCCGACCTAGCAAGCGCCATTGGGTCGCGGCTTGCAAAAGCGGCCATTGCCGGCACCATCAACGGCGCCGAAGTAGACCTGTCGGTGTCTGTGTTTGATGGTGCGACTGTGTCGATCATTACTGCGGATTCTGATGCTGGCCGACATGTGTTGCGCCACTCCACAGCTCATGTGCTTGCACAGGCGGTTTTGCAGTTGTTTGACGGCGCCCATTTCACAATCGGCCCAGCAATTGAAGATGGCTTCTACTACGACTTCGCTTTACCGAATGGTCAGACATTCTCTGACGATGATCTAGCAGCTATTGAAAAACGTATGCGCGAAATCATGAAATCTAATCAACCCTTCATTCGTTCAGAAGTATCGGTTCAAGAAGCGTTAGCGGTATTTTCTACCCAACCATATAAGTGCGAAATCATTGAACGGGTCACTTCGGGATCCGCAGACGGCAGTGATGTAGCTGAAGTCGGCAGTTCTGGTTCTGTCAGTTTGTACCGAAACTCGGATTCCTTTGTTGACTTGTGTCGTGGGCCTCATGTTCCATCAACATCGCGTTTAGGTCACTTCAGTTTGATGAAAGTTGCTGGTGCGTATTGGCGAGGCAACGAAAAGGGTCCGATGCTTCAGCGCATCTATGGCACTGCGTGGGAATCTGACACAGCGTTGAAAGAGCATCTTCATCGACTGGAAGAAGCCACAAAACGCGATCATCGCCGTCTGGCTAATGAACTTGACCTTCTGTCATTCCCTTCGGAATTAGGAGGCGGTCTTGCTGTCTGGCATCCGAAAGGCGCAATTGTCCGCAAGTTGATGGAGGACTACAGCCGTCAACGACATCAAGACGGTGATTACCAATTCGTGTACACACCGCATTTGGCTAATGCAAATTTGTTTGCCAAGTCCGGCCACCTCGATTTTTATGCAGACGGAATGTATCCGCCAATGGAGATGGATAACGGCACGTACTACATGAAGCCAATGAACTGTCCGATGCACTGCCTTATCTTCGACAGTCGTCAACGCAGTTATCGCGAACTCCCATTGCGATTGTTTGAGTTGGGCAATGTGTATCGGTATGAGCGCGCCGGAACGCTTCATGGTCTTCTGCGTATTCGCGGGTTTACTCAAGACGACAGCCATATTTACTGCACAGAAGAACAGATGGCGGATGAGATTTCCTCACTTCTTGACTTCATCATGTCTGTATTGCGTCGCTTCGGATTCAACGATTTTGAATTCAATTTGTCGACACGAGATCCTGAGAAATCTGTCGGATCAGATGAAATCTGGGGCAAAGCCACAGAGGCACTACGCGAAGCGCTTGATCGTCATGGTGTGGAATACAAGATCAAAGAAGGCGATGCCGCTTTCTATGGTCCAAAGATTGACATCGATGTTCGAGATGCCATTGGTCGTAAGTGGCAGTTGAGCACTATTCAATGTGACTTCAATTTGCCGGAACGTTTTGAATTGGAATACGTCGGTTCAGATGGTGCTCGCCATCGACCCATCATGTTGCACCGCGCATTGTTCGGGTCAATTGAACGGTTTTTCGGTGTTCTCATTGAGCACTACGCCGGGGCGTTCCCATCGTGGCTGTCTCCTGAACAAGTTCGGGTGCTACCTGTTGCACTGGCCCACGATGAATATGCGCAGTCAGTGGTGGCGCAGTTAAAGCAGGCCGGATTCCGAGTTGATATTGATCATGCAGATGAACAATTAGGTAAACGTATCCGAAATGCGAAAACCAGCAAAGTGCCATATGTACTGGTCGTGGGTGACGATGACGTGGCGCACAAATCTGTCGGAGTGAATCCTCGCGGTGGGGAAGTAGAGCGTGATGTCTCGGTAGTGGACTTCATTGCGCGTCTCTCAGCTGAAGTCGCAGAAGGACAATTGGGCGACATTGATGTCTCTTGAACAACTGTGGAACGGGTGGAGAGCTGAATACATCGGCACTGCTAATTCGAATTCGACAAATCCATCTCAGTCAGTTTTTACTTCAATTCTGAATTCTGGTTTGTCTGATGATGAAACGTTCATCGTTCGTCGTTCGACTACTTGTTTTGCCATCTTGAATTCCTATCCATACGCGTCAGGGCACCTTTTGGTGTTGCCATATCGAGAAGTGGCCAATCTTGAAGACCTCACGTCGGAGGAATCTCTAGATTTATGGGCGCTCGTTACACAGGGCACTGTTGCTCTTCGCGCATCTCATTCTCCTGATGCCTTGAACGTCGGTATCAATCTGGGTGCAGCTGCTGGTGGCAGTATTTCTCAGCATTTGCACGTCCATATCGTTCCTCGCTGGAACGGCGACTCGAACTTTATGACTTCAGTGGCTTCAACTCGTACTATTCCAGAACCACTTCCTCTCACCGCATCGAAAATTCGAAACGCTTGGCCGAAAGAATCACAATGACAGACGAACTGCGCGACCAACTACCAGATGATCTCAACGCTGTTGATCATGTGGGCGCATACGATTTTCCTGACAACAGTCGTCGGCGTATTCCCGGTGTCATGTATGCAGTCCTTGCTGCACTATGCGTCGCAGTGTGGACCATCGCAGATGGCAATGATTCGCCAAACGTCAACAAAGGTTTGCTGTTTGCCGCAATCCTCTTGGCAGTGATGTCAATCATCACCATCACAAGCGGATGGCGAATGACCATCAACGAGTCTGAAGCTCTAGTGGTTGCAACTCGTAGTGCAGGATTCGCAGTTGGCCATGCATCGGCTCAACAGGTATGGCGCGGTATTCGTAGCAAGCCGACGTGGCGAATTTTTTGCTACAGCACAGAAGATCCACCGTTGCAACAGGCTCTTGTCCTGATTGACGCGGTCAATGGGCGTGTCGTTGAATGTCTGGTGGAAAAGAACCCCGAGGCAGAGATGCCATCAACCGTTACCTCAGAGAGATAGCGTCAGTTCATGTTTGACGGGCGTTTTCGCGCACCAATCGAAAAAGCAGTTCGACCAGTAGGGCAGTTGTTGCGCCGGACCGGAATGTCTCCCGACCACCTCACTGTTCTTGGAATTGCGTTTGCAGTTATTGCCGCATTTGCAATCGGAACTGGTGCGCTTCGCGGAGGCTTACTTCTCGTTATTTTGGCTGCCGTTCCAGACATGTTGGACGGAGCGCTAGCGAAAGCCTCTGGGACATCAAGTCAACGGGGCGCTTTTTTTGACTCGGTAGTTGATCGAGTGACCGACTCCGTGCTCTTTGGTGGCGTTGCATGGTATTTCGCATCTGAAAAGAGCCCACATCTTGCCTTATTGCCAATGGCAATCATGGGTGTCTCATCGCTTATCTCGTATGAGCGGGCTAAAGCAGAGTCTTTAGGTTTGTACGCAAAGGGCGGCTTGATGGAACGAGCAGAACGCATTGTTGTGTTGTGTCTCGGACTGTTATTTGACTCTCTTCTTGTGCCCATTATGTGGATCATGTTGGTTCTTACCATTGCAACTGCTGTGCAGCGGTTTGTTCAAGTATGGAAACAAGCAGAAGTGTCCTCTACGACTCAGCAAAAGCGTGATGTTCGACAAGGTCGTCGGATGACGCGACAAAGTGTTCGTACAAGTCGGCGACAATTGTCGGTCGATTCTCGCCAGCGACGCCGCCGCCGCAATGGCTAGCCCCTTCGAGGAACTGTCCGACGCCTTTACCGTCGGTGGGTATCGACTCGGATCTGTCATCGCTCGTCTCACTCCAGGACCGGTGGCTCAAGGAGCTGTATCGCTGCTAGCACCTGGCGTAGCACTGTCTTTACGTAAACGACGTTTCATGATTGAACGTCATCTTCGTCGTGTTGATCCGACGCTGCAGGGTTTTGCGCTCAGAAGGGCATCCCAGCAAGCATTTGACAGCTACATGCGTTATTACACCGAGAGTTTTCGATTGCCTTCCATGTCTGCAAAGCATGTGCTGAAATCATTATCGAATGATGGTTTTCATTACATTGAAGAAGCGCTGGAACGAGGAAAGGGAGCAATAGTTGCTCTACCTCATCTTGGTGGCTGGGAATGGGCAGGCCGATGGATGGCCGAAATGGGCCACAATATGACGGTCATCGTTGAACCTTTAGATCCACCTGAACTTTTCGATTGGTTTACGAAATTGCGCAGTGATCTCGGAATGAACGTTGTTCCGCTTGGTCCAGGTGCCGCCCCTGCAGTGCTTGCTGCATTAAAGCGCAACGAAGTCGTGTGCCTATTGTCCGACCGAGATATCCAAGGCAATGGTGTCGAAGTTGAGTTCTTCGGAGAGAGAACAACTCTTCCCGCAGGTCCAGCGATGTTGGGGATACGTTCTGGTGCAGCTGTAGTGCCAGGGGCCGTGTACTTCACCTCAGCAGTAGATGGTCATCATTGCGTCATTCGTCCACCATTAGTTTTTGAAAAAGTGGGTGGCTTGCGAGAATCAGTGGCTGCCGGAACACAAGCTCTTGCAATTGAACTTGAAGGATTGATTCGTCGAGCACCTGAACAATGGCATCTGTTTCAGCCAAATTGGCCGAGTGATCCAGGATTTGCCGAAATGCGAGCTCGCGCTAACGCTGAATAAATTGGGACACTGCGTCAAGTGCCCGGGGAGCTATGGAATACCAGATCCACGTTCCGTCTCGGCGTGACTCGACTAGGCCAGCTTCGCGCAACACCTTTAGGTGGTGGCTAATCGTAGGTTGACTTCTGTCAAGTGGTTCGGTGAGATCGCACGAACATATGCCGTCACGACCAGCTCGGCGCACTAAGTCAAAGAGGCGCAGACGAATGGGGTCAGAAAGTGCAGCGAACATTGGTGCAAGATTGGCAGCGGCTGCATCTGCAAGAGGTCCTTTGCCAAGGGTGATTGGTTTCGCATTCGACACCAGCCCATGATACATCGACAAGTATCAATGTGTTGTATATTGATACTCATCAAAGTACCTAACTGGGGTACTTGACTGAAGGAAACAGTATGTCGCGCGTTCAGCTAGCACTCAATGTCGGAAATCTCAATGATGCCATTGTGTATTACACCAAAATGTTTGGCGTTGGCCCAGCAAAAGTGCGTGAGGGGTATGCCAACTTCGCTATTGCAGACCCGCCGCTCAAGCTTGTGCTCATAGAGGGACATGGAGAGGCAGGAACTCTTAATCATGTGGGCGTCGAAGTGGAAGACACTGATCAAGTGGCAGCAAAAATAGTTTCTGCAACTGCTATGGGTCTGCCAATTGAAGTGCAAGAGAGCACGACGTGTTGTTTTGCCGTGCAAGACAAAGTTTGGGTTACGGGGGGCGAATTGCCATGGGAGTGGTACACGGTGCTGGCCGATGCTCCCGCAGATACATCTTTGAAGCCGATGCCCATCATGCTTGGTGTGCCAAGTGGAGCTAGTTGCTGTGGGCCAGAAGGATGCTGAATACTCGCCGCACCCTTGCTGAGTTTTTGGGCACAGCGTTATTAGTAATGGCGGTGGTTGGTTCTGGCATCATGGCTCAGAACATGACCACTGATGTTGCGTTGCAACTTCTGGCCAATGCAGTAGCAACTGGTGGAGCACTGCTTGGTCTGATCACGATTTTTGGTCCGGTTTCTGGAGCGTCATTTAACCCGATTGTGTCTCTGGTTGGGTTCTTTATCGATCGAGAAACGACTATCTCAACTCTTGTGACTGACATCATCGCTCAGGTGGGTGGAGCCATCGCTGGTTGCATTATCGCCAACATCATGTTTGCTCACCCGTTTATCGAGACCTCAACAAAGATTCGCACTGGCGGCCCAACGTGGTTCTCTGAAGTTGTTGCCACAGTGGGGTTGTTGCTTATTATTTGGGGCGGCAAGCGAGCAGGCGCAAATGTGGCAGCACTAGTTGCGGCTTGGATCACAGGCGCTTATTGGTTCACTTCGTCAACAAGCATTGCTAACCCAGCAGTTGGTATTGGCCGCATGTTTTCCAACTCTTTTGCCGGAATAGCTCCTGAGTCAATGCCAATGTTTGCGTTCATGCAATTGATTGGCGGTGTGGTCGGTTTCGCCATTATTGCCATTTTGTGGCCAAGCAATAAGGCTCAGCAGTGAGCGGTATTTTGTTTCTCTGCATTCATAATGCGGGTCGTTCTCAGATGGCAGCCGGATTCGCACGGGAATTATCCGGAGACAAAGTATTGATTTTGTCAGGAGGTTCCGAACCTGCAGACAAGATTAATTCTGTTGCTGTTGAGGTAATGAAAGAAATCGGAATTGACATTTCTTCATATGTGCCTCAGAAATACAACGATGAGCTACTGAACGCAGTTGATGTTGTCGTCACCATGGGATGCGGCGATACGTGTCCCTACATTCCAGGTAAACGTTATGTTGATTGGCCACTAGATGACCCGAAGGGTCAACCACTCGATGAGGTGCGTCGCATTCGTGACGAAATCAAAAATCGGGTGACGGAATTACTCGCTCAGTTGTAAATATCAAACAGTTGATTGATGGCCTTTACTTGGCCACCGGTTGTCGAAGACATCACAGCAATCGGAGTGACTCCGGCGTCGGCCCACTCTTCGAAACGTTGGCGCACATGTGATGCAGAGCCGCTGATTGTGTTGTCATCGAGCCATGTGTCGCTCATAAGCGAAGGAATGATGTCTCTGTTGCCAGCTTCAATAGCAGCTTCAATCGCATCCATTTCCTCGACGTATCCGGCTGCTCGCCAGTAGTTGCGATAGTTGGGTAGTGAAACATATCCGGTCAGAGTTTTACGGTTGACTGCGCGCGCGGCCTCAACGTCGTCATCAATCACTGTCGGAATCATGTTGGCTAAGAAAAAATCATCGCGCACTGCGTTTGGAACTTCGGACAACTGTGTAGCCATGTGACTGAGTGAGGCGTTGGCCCAGATAGCACCCTCTGAGATCTCTGTCGATAATTGCAACATCTTGTTACGCAATGTTGCGAGATAGATCGGAGGAAGTTGGCCACCGAAGCGTTCATTCGCGCGCATCGCAGCGACGTATGAGGAGGTGTCAGCAAGTGGTTTTCCGGTCTCGACTCCGAGGCGGTCAGTGACTGGACCGTGGCTGACTCCGAGGCCTAAACGAAAGCGCCCATCGGACATCTCGTTTATGTGGGAAGCCGTATTTGCCATCTCTACGGGGTGGCTGTAATAAATCGGTTGAATTGACGTCCAGTAATTGATGCGCGAGGTGACATGCGCCAAAGACACGCATAAACCCATCGTGCCGCCCAGGCTGGGGCACGCAAGGCCTGAGATGCCTCTGTTCTCAGCCTCGACCGCGAGGTCAAGAATGGCGCGTCTTTTCGTGGGGGAGGCCACGATGGAAAGAGCAGGACGGAAAGAAGCATCTACCTTAAGCATTCCCGTAACCTAGTCCCAATGTTGAGAATTGGAATAGTGAGTCCGTACAGCCTCACGGTTCCAGGCGGAGTTCAACAGCAGGTTCTTGGTTTGGCGCGTAGTTTGCGGGCAAAGGGTCATGAGGTGCGTGTTCTTGGACCATGTGACGGCCCACCCCCCGATGCGTTCGTGACGCCGCTTGGCAACAGTCTTCCCACTGCCGTAAACGGATCAATTGCGCCGCTAGCTCCTGATGCGTCGGCAGCACTTCGAACTATCCGAGCTCTCAATGATGAAGCATTTGATGTGGTGCATGTACACGAGCCTCTTGTGCCAGGGCCATCCATGACCGCTTTGCTTGTGAAGATGGCGCCTGTAGTTGCAACGTTTCATTCTGCGGGGGAGTCTGCTGGGTACAGAACTTTTTCTGCACTTCTAAAAAAAATGGCATCACGGATTGATGTTCGTGTCGCGGTTTCTAAAGATGCTGTTGAACTTGTACAGCGATATTTAGGCGGAGATTACGAAGTGTTGTTCAATGGCATTGAGCTAGGTGACTATGTTGCATCTTCGTTGCCTCGGGAAAAGGCAATTTTTTTTATTGGCCGACACGAACCGAGAAAAGGTTTAAGCGTGTTGCTCGAGGCAATGAAAAAGTTGCCACCAGATGTTCGAGTGTGGATTGCTTCAGATGGGCCAGAGACAGCAGAATTGCAACAACGTTTCTCTCATGACAAACGAATTGAGTGGCTGGGACGAATCTCGGATACCGAAAAGGTGAGTCGTATGTGTCGTGCTTCTGTTTTTTGTGCGCCGTCGTTGCATGGCGAATCATTCGGAGTTGTTCTGCTTGAAGCTATGGCTGCAGGTACTCCGGTAGTGGCCAGCAATCTTGATGGCTATCGAAATGTTGCGACTGACGGAGAGACCGCTCTTCTCGTCGAAACGGGAAATGTCACCAGCCTGGCTACGGCATTAGCAAACGTTTTAAATGACTCAGAACTAGCGGCTCGACTCACGACCAACGGCCGCGAACATGCCCAACACTTCTCAATGGACGTATTGGCTGACCGATATGTAGAGATGTATGAGCGTGCGCTTCATATGGAAGCAACAAACATCACCACCATCAAGGTGCCCCGTATGCTGAGAAGGTTCGAAGATCGTTTTTTACGGCGGTCACATCTTGGTGGCGAGCGATAAGAGCCGACCGTTGTCGGCTCTATGAAAGGACACATGAATCAGCGTCAATGGATTCCCATCGAAGACCAAACAGAGTTAAACAGCAGGCGAGTGCAGATGATCCCTGTGGCAGTCACCGTTCTTGGTTCCTTCGTATTTTTGGTTCTGGGTTTGATTGTCGGAATGCCTGTCGTGGGCCTAGTACTAGGCGCGCTGGTTGTTGGCGCGTTCATGATGAAAGTTCATCGTTCAGCTGAAGAAGTTGTCTTAAAAATGGTTGGTGGTCTTCCTGCGTCAGAACATGAACATGCACGGTTGTTCAACATCATCGACGGACTATGTGTTGTAGGTGGAGACCAACGTCCGGCATTGAGAGTGGTGGGCATCGAATACCCCGTTGCGCTAGCCGTCGCTATGCCGGGACAGCCCGGAACAATCGTGGTCTCGGCCGGATTTTTGCGGTCCATGGGTCGCGTCGAATTGGAAGCAGTGATGGCGCATCTGATGTGGCGTCTTCGATCAGGAGATATCGGAATGACGACGTATTTGATCGCTCTGGGCGCTGCCGTGCAGCGATTCGGTGCTTCGCGGTTAATACGAGGCCTTGTCTCTCGATTCTCTGATGAGCGAATTCTTTTGTGGGCAGATGTAGCGGCATGTCAAGCCACTCGGTATCCACCAGCACTTGTTTCTGCTCTCGAGATTGTTGAGCGAGCCAATGAAGTGCCGGTAGGGCGAATTGGTGCCCAAGCGTTGTGGTTTGCAACTCCTGATAGTCCAGGGGATGGCGCCATTCAGTTGGGTGAGGTGCCTAACATCGGGTTTGCGCGTCCGTCATTAACGGACCGTATTTCTGTTCTCAAGGAGATCTGACATGTTTCAATCACATCGCACGGTGACACGTATATCTGTCGCAGCCGTTTTGGTCTCACTTCTCATTTCGTGTGGAGGTGGATCTCAGTCCTCAGACAGCACCGATGGCGTCGCCCCAATTGATTCTGTTCCAGCAACCGGACCTATTTATCCGTTACTCGGCACTCCAGCAACGGATGCAGCAGTTGCTGCGCGCGTGGCCTTGGCAGCAAAGATCGATAATCACCCAGCCGCGCGACCACAGACCGGGCTTAATAAGGCCGACATCGTCTTTGAAGAAAATGTTGAATTTCTCACGCGCTTCGCTGCTGTGTTCCACAGTCAAGGCAGTGACCCGGTTGGTCCATTGCGCAGTGGACGCACACAAGACATCAACATTCTCGGATCTTTGAACAAGCCAATGCTGGCTTGGAGTGGCGGAAATGCACGAGTGACAAATGCCATTAACGCAAGCGACTTGGTCAATGTGGGCTACAGCGCGTCACATGGCAAGGGCGGTTACTACAGAGAAAAGACACGTCAAGCTCCGCATAACTTGTATGCAAAGACGAAGAATTTGTGGACACTTGCGCCGAAGGGTTCTGGACCTCCTCCACAGCAGTTTCTCTATCGGTCAGATAGTGATGCAAAGCCAACAACTTCAGTTGCAATCGACGGTGCGAAAATCTCGATGTATAACGTGCGCGTGTATTGGAAATGGGATGCAACAACGAAAACGTTCTTGCGATTCAGTGAAAACATCAAGCGCGTTCTCGAACCTCACATGACAGACGATGGTCAAGTAAACGCAACCAATGTCGTAGTTCTTTACATGAAATACGTTCGAAGCAAGGCTGACCGTAAAAGTCCCGAAGCTGTCTCTGTTGGTACCGGCACAGGTTTTGTCTTGACCGATGGTGGCATGATTCCCGTCACATGGACTCGCCCTAGTCGTGAGGTGCCTTTCCAGTTGACTGATGCAGCAGGTACAGCCGTACGAATGATGCCAGGGCGCACATGGGTGGAACTGGCGTACAAAGAATCTTTAGCTCCTGTCAATCCCGGTATTGACCCATCCAAAGTGGTCTGGCCAGCGGTCTAAACCAGTTAATTCCATGGGGTGACTTCGTGTCGCCTCGGTACCATGGCAGTCATGGTTTCTACTAACGGTTCATCGGCAACTGGCACCCAACGCGTCAAGCGTGGTCTTGCAGAGATGTTGAAAGGTGGCGTCATTATGGACGTCGTCAACTCTGATCAAGCAAAGATCGCAGAAGATGCGGGTGCGTGCGCAGTGATGGCGCTCGAGCGAGTGCCTGCCGATATTCGCCGTGACGGTGGAGTGGCTCGCATGAGCGACCCTGAGATGATCATGGCTATTCAAGCAAGCGTGCATATTCCAGTGATGGCGAAAGCACGCATAGGTCATTTCGTTGAAGCACAAATTCTTGAATCACTCGGAGTCGACTTTATTGATGAGTCAGAAGTGTTGACTCCTGCTGACGAAACCCACCACATCGATAAATTCTCTTTTGACATCCCTTTTGTTTGTGGAGCTACAAATTTGGGTGAAGCATTGCGTCGCATCTCAGAAGGAGCAGCTCTTATTCGCTCAAAGGGCGAAGCCGGAACTGGCAACATTGTTGAAGCGGTGCGCCATTTGCGTTCAATTCTTGGTGACATCCGCAAAATCACACAAGCTGATTCTGCTGAGTTGTTTGAATGGGCAAAGAAACTGCAAGCTCCGTTGCCTCTTGTGCAAGAAATAGCAGAGACTGGCAAACTGCAAGTTCCGCTCTTCTGTGCTGGTGGTATTGCAACCCCTGCAGACGCAGCGCTTGCGATGCAACTTGGCGCAGAGTCAGTATTTGTTGGATCCGGAATTTTCAAGAGTGATGATCCGGCACCTCGTGCTAAAGCCATCGTTGAGGCAACTACTCACTTCCGTGATGCAGCAGTACTCGCTCGTGTGAGTCGCGGCCTTGGTGTTGCCATGACCGGTATCGGTATGGACGAAATCAACGAGACTCAACGATTCGCTCAACGCGGTTGGTAGTGACCCTCATGAATGCGAGGCCTCCAGGTGAACGTGCAGATTGGTGTTTTGGCACTTCAAGGAGCGTTCGCTGCTCATAGTGAGTGTCTCGCGTCTCTCGGTGTGCAATCAATAGAAGTACGCACCCCTGAACAGCTCATCGGCGTCGATGCGTTGTTAATGCCAGGCGGAGAATCGAGCACAATGTCGCAGTTGCTCGAGTCATCAGGATTGTTTGATCCCATCGCCGAACGAATTTCATCAGGGATGCCTGTTTTCGGAACGTGCGCCGGAATGATTTTGCTTGCTTCCGAGGTTCTTGACGGCCGTAGCGACCAGAGAAATTTCTCAGCCATCGATATTTCAGTGCGTCGCAATGCTTTTGGTCGACAGCTTGATTCGTTTGAAACAACCGTCAGTACATCTGTCGGGGAATTTCATGGTGTTTTCATTCGTGCCCCGCGAATTGAACGCGTAGGTGCAGATGTAAAAGTTTTAGGCAGCATTAACGATGAACCCGTGCTAGTGCAGCAGGGCAATGTGCTAGCGGCTTCGTTTCACCCTGAATTGTCAGGCGATGCCCGACTTCACGACTATTTTGTTTCCATGACCTCTAATAAGAAAAAGGTGTAGCCAATGTCGGGACATTCCAAATGGGCAACTATTAAACACAAAAAGGGTGCCATCGATAAAGCACGAGGAAAGTTGTTTGCAAAACTTGCACGCCAACTTGAAGTCGCCGCTCGATCAGGTGGAATGGACGTTGACACAAACGCTGCATTACGCACCATGGTGCAAAAGGCGAAGGCTGGTCAGATGACCAAGGACGCTATCGATCGCGCAATCAAGCGCGGCGGTGGTGAAACCGGTGGGGCAAACTACGAATCAATCATGTACGAGGGGTATGCACCGGGTGGAGTTGCGCTTCTTGTTGATGTCCTCACAGATAATCGCAACAGAACGGCTTCTGATGTCAGAAACGCTTTTACTAAGTTCGGCGGATCGCTCGCCGAACCCGGAGCAGTGAGTTGGCAATTCTCCCGACGCGGGCTCATTGTTGTGCCCGGAACTGTCGAAGAAGACGTCGTGATGACCGCAGCGCTTGAAGCTGGTGCAGAAGACATCGAAAAAGATGGCGACACCTGGAGAGTATTGACAGATTCATCGGCGGTGTACGAGGTGAAAGAGGCTCTTGAGGGGGCGGGCATTGAGGTCTTGAGCGCAGAAAGCACCATGGTCTCTGCCAACACCATTGAAGTGACGAATCTTGAAGATGCGCGCCACATTTTGCGTATCATGGACATGTTGGATGAGAGCGATGACGTACAAGATGTCTACGCAAACTTCGACATTGAAGAATCACTAATGCAGGAGATCGAATAATGGCAGTTTCAGTCGGCGATAGCGCCCCCGATTTCACTCTTCCTGCAACTGGGGGCGTCAATCTGACTCTGTCTGCATTTCGTGGTCAACCAGTTGTCTTGGTGTTTTACCCAGGCGATGACACGCCAGTCTGCACAAAACAGCTGAATTCGTACAACAATGAACTTTCTGCGTTTCAGGGAGTTGGTGCCCAAGTGTTGGCAATTTCGGCACAAGATTTAGCCAGTCACGAGCAGTTCTCTTCTAAGCATGGATTTGGTTTTCCCCTCCTGGCTGACACTGACAAGGCTGTGGCGTCCCTCTACGGCACCGTGGGGCCATTGGGGTTTCCACGGCGCAGCGTCTTTGTAATCAATGGCAACGGTGTCATCACATATGTCCACCGGGCCATAGCTGGCATCACATATCGCCCCGTCGATGAACTGGTGGCAGCGGTCGAGGCCTCTCGCTGAAATGCCTCGCCACTCTGAGATGAGTGGGCTACAATCAAACATATGTTCGCCCAGGCCACCTCTGTGTCCCCTCATGTGGTTCTTGGTATCGACCCAGGGCTAACCCGTTGTGGGTATGCGGTTCTTGAAATGAGTTCTCATCAGAACATCCGCGCCGTTGCAATCGGAGTCGTGCGTACACCGCCCTCAAGCCCACTTCACGAGCGTTTGGCCGAGATACATGCTGAGGTCGAGTCACTATTGACTCAATTTCAGCCACATGCTGTCGCTATCGAACAAGTCTTTTTCCAAAACAATGTTCGCACTGCCATGGGGGTCGGCCAGGCAAGCGGAATCGTTTTAGCTCTGGCTAGTCGGGCGGGTTGCGTTGTTGCGCAATACACACCATCGCAAGTAAAGAACACCATTGTTGGGTGGGGCAGTGCAACGAAAGATCAAATTGGCCACATGGTGCAACAACGCCTGAATCTTGCGTCAATTCCTCAACCTGCAGATGCTGCTGATGCTGCAGCAATTGCACTGTGTCATTGTGCCATCGCACCGTTTGTTGCATCACGTGATGCCGCCATTGCTCGGAGCGCACGATGATCGGCAGCTTGCGCGGAACAGTGCTCGAACGTATTGCTCCTGGCACGGTGTTACTAGAGGTGAGCGGCGTCGGCTATTTATGCACGGTGACATCGTCCACTTTTGGTGAATTAGAACCAACGGTTGTTTCGTTTCTTCACATTCATCACCATATTCGTGAAGATAACCAGACCCTGTTTGGTTTTACATCACGCGTTGAGCGCGACACGTTTGACATTCTGATTGCCACACATGGCATTGGGCCATCAATGGCGATGGCCATTTTGTCTACGTATTCACCAACCGCATTGGTGTCAGTAGTTGCCTCTGGAGATCTTGCAGCATTAACAATTGTGCCAGGTGTCGGAAAAAAGACCGCAGAACGACTAATGGTTGAATTGAAATCTCGTCTGCACCTCGATGGTCTTTCCGTTACTGATTCAGCAGATTCAGTTCAATCAAGTGCGGCAGATGTGCGAGATGCTCTCACTGCACTCGGATACGGCCATGAAGAAATTCGTGACACTATGCGTTTGCTCGGTACTGCATCTGATTCTGAAACAATGTTGCGCGATGCACTTGCACTGTTAGGGGCTCGCCGTGCGGGATGAATTCCTTGAACCCATTCTTGCATCAGATCGTGAAGTGGCAGACGAAATCGGTTTGCGCCCTCGATTGCTCGACGACTTTGTCGGCCAACGCGAACTAAAAGAACATCTCGACATTGTTCTCGGAGCTGCAAAGCAACGAGGTCAAGCGGCCGATCACATTTTGCTTGCTGGTCCTCCTGGTCTTGGTAAAACCACGATGGCATGCATCGTTGCTGCAGAAATGGGAGTCGCACTGCACATCACTAGTGGTCCAGCTCTCGAGAGGGCAGGAGATCTTGCAGCAATTCTCACAAAGTTGGGCGATGGTGATGTTCTCTTTATTGATGAAATTCATCGTTTGTCACGCCCCGTAGAGGAAATTCTGTATCCCGCAATGGAGGACTTTCAGATCGACATTGTTGTCGGAAAAGGGCCAGCTGCATCATCAATTCGTCTCACTTTGCCACGGTTCACTCTTATCGGCGCAACAACGCGTACCGGAATGATCACAGGTCCACTGCGCGATCGGTTTGGTCTCGTCGCGCGACTTGACTATTACGATGCGGTTGAACTTGATGCCATCGTCCAACGAACTGCTCGCATTCTTGATGTGCCATTGACAGATGATGCCTCGTTCCACATTGCTCGACGCAGCAGAGGTACTCCACGTATCGCTAACCGTTTACTGCGACGTGTGCGCGACTATGCAGAGGTACGCGGTGATGGCACCATCAACGCTGAAACAGCATTAGAAGCGCTACGGGTTTTCGGCGTCGATGAATTGGGTCTTGACAAGGTTGATAGGGCGATCCTGCGCAGTTTGTGTGAACAGTTTGATGGCGGTCCGGTCGGTCTAACCACGTTGGCTATTGCGGTTGGTGAGCAACCCGAAACCGTGGAAGACGTGTACGAACCATTTCTCATTCAGCAAGGGCTGATTGCGCGAACACCTCGCGGACGCATCGCAATGGATGCTGCCCGTTCACACCTTGCCAACCCGTAGCCTCGGTGCGTGCAGCTTTCTGACATTGACTACGAGCTACCTGAGAGACTCATCGCTCAGCACCCTCTAGAACCTCGGGACTCGGCGAGACTGTTGGTGGCGTTAGACGAAGGTCCTCTTCAGCATCGGCAAATTTCAGATTTAGTAGATGTGCTTGAAGCAGGGGATGTTCTTGTTGTTAACGACACGCGAGTTCTTCCCGCTCGATTGTCGTTGCATCGCAAGACTGGAGGGGCTGCAGAAGTTCTTTTGCTTGAGCAGCGTTCGTCTGATTTTCGGCTGTGGGAAGCGTTAGTGAAACCGGCCAGCAAATTAAAGCCTGATGAGGTGTTGGAATATTTCGGAAAACGCGTCGTTCGAGTCGGACCGCGAACGGAAGCTGGCGACACATTTGTTGTTGAGATACTCGATGACAAACCATTGGAATTGTTGCAACGAATCGGGTCAATGCCGTTGCCTCCATACATACGAAGCCTGCTGACAGATGTTGAGCGCTATCAAACGATCTATGCACGCCGCTCAGCGAGTGCAGCTGCTCCCACGGCGGGTCTGCATTTCACTCCTGAACTGATGGATCGCTTGGTTTCGAAAGGTGTAGTAGTTGAAACTGTCGAACTGGTTGTAGGGCTTGACACCTTTAAGCCGATCTCCACCGATGATCCACTTGATCATCTCATCCACTCAGAGTTCTATTCGGTTGATCAACGAGTTCTCGATATTTGTGCAGATGCAAAAAGAGTTATTGCAGTGGGTACTACAGCTACACGGGCACTCGAGTCGGCTGCTTCGTCAGGGCAGTTGTCTGGTCGAACGTCTTTGTTTATTACTCCGGGATATCAATGGAAAGTCGTTGATGTGATGATGACAAACTTTCATTTACCAAAAACATCCCTGTTATTAATGATCGAATCTTTCATTGGTTCTCGTTGGCGCGACATCTATGCAGAAGCAATTCAGCAGGAATACAGATTTTTGTCGTTTGGTGATGCCATGCTGTTAGCGCGTCAGTAAAGGCAGTTGAGATGTTTCCTGTACAACTAGAAATTCAGTCAGAAGAGGGTGGCGCTCGGACCTCGACAGCTACGACCCACCGCGGTCAATATCACACTCCATGTTTCATGCCAGTCGGAACCCGTGGTGCAGTGAAGTATCTCAGTTCGCGTGATTATGAAGAGCTTGGTGCAGAAATTGTCTTGGGCAATACGTATCACTTGATGCTGCGCCCTGGGGCAGATGTCATTGACAGATTCGGCGGGCTCGGAGCTTTCAGTGGTTGGAAAGGTCTCACGCTGACGGACTCCGGTGGCTTTCAGGTTTTTTCGCTCGACCCCAAGGTTGATGATGATGGCGTGACGTTCAAATCGACATATGACGGTTCCTATCATCGGTTCACGCCTGAAATAGCAGTTGATACCCAAGAAAAAATTGGTGCAGATATTCAGATGGTGCTCGATGTGTGTACATCGCTTCCTGCTGAACCAGAAGTCGTTCGTCTCGCATTAGAACGTACGCACGCATGGGCAATACGTGCCCGCGATGCGCACACCCGTCCTGATCAGTCGTTGTTTGGCATCGTTCAAGGCGGAACTAATGCAGCAATGCGAGCAGAGAGTGCACGCAGAACAGTTGATGTTGGTTTTGACGGCTACGCAATTGGTGGTTTATCTGTTGGTGAAAGTCGAGCAGAGATGGTTGATGCCATTGGTGCGTGCATCGGAGATCTTCCTCGTGATCGCCCGCGATATCTCATGGGAGTTGGCGATCCGGCATCACTCGTGGAAGCGGTCGATCTTGGTGTCGACCAATTTGACTGCGTACTCCAAACTCGTTTGGGGCGTCATGGCACAGCTTTGACCTCTGAGGGGAAAGTCAACATCAAGAATGCTCAGTTCGTTGATTCAGACGAACCTCTTGATGCTCTGTGTTCGTGTTGGGTATGTACGACCCACTCTCGCGGTTACTTGCGCCATCTGGCTCAGACAGGGGAGCCCACTGGTTCCCGACTGGTATCTGTCCATAACGTGGCATGGACAATCTCTTTGATGAATGAGATGAGAGATGCGATCAACGATGGCACCTTTTCAGCCTTGAAACGCCAACTTTTGGCGGTGTGGGGCTAGGGCTAATCAGGCTGATTCGGTCTGTGGTCGCTAGGATTACTCGCCGTGATTGAAATCCTGCTCTCTGCAACATCGTCTACTAAGAGCAATGGCAATCCATTGTTCTCTTTGGTCTTCTTCGGAGCCATTTTTGGCGCAATGTATTTCCTGCTGTTGCGTCCGCAACGTCGCCGCCTAAAAGAAGGCAGGGCGCTTCAGTCATCAATCGGAGTCGACGACGAAATTGTTCTGACCTCAGGTATTTACGGTTTCGTAACAGCTATCGAAGGTGATGTTCTGTGGGTAGACATTGCCGATGGTCACGACAAGGAACGAATCGAAGTTCGAGTGGCGCGTAGTTCAATTGCGCGCAAAGTTTCAGCCACAGAGACCGCTCAGGACGATACGAAATAACACATGATTCGTCGTCTCGTTGTCTCTCTTGTTGCCATAGTTCTGCTTGCCGGCGGAATGTTTACGGCCAATCTTGTGGCAGGTAATCACCCGTCTCTTGGTTTAGACCTACAAGGCGGGGCATCGGTCACCATGACTCCGGTTGGAGAAGTAGATCCGGCTGCTCTTTCCGTAGCAGTTGACATCATTCGTCAACGCGTCGACTCTCTCGGAGTAGCTGAGCCAGAGATCATTCGCCAGGGAAACACCATTGTCGTCAACTTGCCAGGCGTCAAAGATCAGCAGCAAGCTTTAGACACGATTGGCCGAACCGGCGCAGTTGAAATGCGTCCTGTTCTCAAAGTGGCTCCTAATCCCGAAAGTACGACCACCACTTCGACTATTGCTGGAGCAACCACAACAACTCTCAAAGGTTCCTCCACCACATTGGCACCTCCTGCTGGCGGCGTAGGAAGCTCTCGTACAGCTGCAGTCACAACAACCACAGTTCCAACTGCCACCTCACCAACTGATCCTGCAACCGGATTGCCAGAGGGTCAGACAATTCTTCCTGGCCGAAAAGACGGTCTCGTGTACTTGCTCGGTCCAGCAGAAGCGACCGGAGAAGTCTTTTCAAATGATTCTTCGGCTCAAGTTGATGCTGGCTCGTGGGTTGTGGTTGCGAAACTTCGCAGCGGCGCAGCTGGTGCAGACCTTTGGAACAAACTGGCAACCAAGTGTTATGCCGGCGGAGCAGATTGTCCGTCCAAAGCAATAGCCATCATTCTCGACGGCGAAGTTATTTCTGCTCCTACTGTTCAAACACCAACGTTTGATAATGGAAGCGTCCAGATCAGCGGATCCTTTTCTCAAACAGAAGCAAAGGACTTGGCTCGCGTTCTCCAGTTTGGTGCCGTTCCTGTGAAATTTGATACGCCAACAGTGCAAACAGTGTCAGCATCGCTTGGTGAAGATTCTTTGCGTGCAGCTGTGCTGTCGGGTCTCATCGGAGTTTTGCTAGTACTTCTGTTCTTGATGTTCTATTACCGCCTACTTGCCATTGTGGTAGTTGGCGGACTCGGAGTCTCCGGGTTGCTGCTCTGGAGCGTCATCTCCTGGCTCTCAAAAACAAACGGTCTAGCGCTCACATTGTCTGGAGCAGCCGGAATCATTGTGTCTATCGGAGTCACTGTCGACTCGTACGTGGTGTTCTTTGAGAAACTCAAAGATGACGTGCAACAGGGAAGAACTCTACGTAACTCGGCTGCTCGCGGTTTCGAAAGAGCATGGCGAACAATTTTGGCAGCAGACACTGTGTCGCTGATTGGTGCCATTGTGTTGTGGTGGCTCACTGTCGGTTCCGTTCGCGGGTTCGCGTTCTTCTTAGGTTTGTCCACGATGGCAGACATGGTCGTTTCGTATTTCTTTACTCGTCCAGCGGTATTGCTGCTTGCTCGCACCAAGCTGTTCAACAAGGGTCGAGTTCTCGGTGTTGCTAAATCCACTACTTCAGAGGCGGTGGCATAATGGCCGGCGGAATTTCTCGTCTATATCGCGGTGAAACAACTGTGAATTTTTATGGTCGACGCAACATTGGTTTCATTTTTTCAGCGCTGTTACTAATTGTCACTGTTGGTTCGCTATTTTCACAAGGGCTGAACTTAGGTATTGACTTTAAGGGTGGCGTTGCATTCGAAGTCCCCGTTTCAGGCTCTATGTCAGAAGCGAAGGCAAAAGAAATCCTTACAACAAACAAGATCAAGACAGACAATGTCAAGATCCAAACGTTGACTTCGGGCAGTACCCAAAGAGTGCGAATTCAATTGGGTGATATTCCGGTAGCGACCCGCACCACTATTCAGGAAGCGCTAGCCAAAGAAGCTAAAGCAACCGTCAACGATGTCAGTGTGTCAACTGTGTCTTCTACATGGGGTCGCAACATCACTACGAAGGCCATTAAAGCCTTGTTGATTTTCTTTCTTATTGTTTCTTTGTTTATTGCGTGGCGATTCGAGTGGAGAATGGCTCTCTCGGCAATTGTTGCAATGGTGCATGACGTCGGAATCAGTGTTGGCGTGTATTCGGTGTTCAAGTTGGAAGTGACGCCCGCAACCGTGGTTGCATTCCTTACCATTCTTGGTTTTTCTCTGTATGACACCATCGTTGTGTTCGACAAGGTTCATGACAACAACGAGCGCTTTAGTGGCTCAAAAGTTTCGTATGGAGACATTGTCAATGTGTCAATGAACCAAGTACTGATGCGCTCGCTCAATACTTCCATCGCGGCACTGATGCCAGTTCTGAGTCTGCTGGTGCTTGGCTCCGGAGTATTTGGCGCAATCGCACTTCGAGAGTTTGCTCTAGCTCTTCTTGTCGGATTGGCAACCGGAGCGTATTCGTCGATTTATATAGCTAGCCCGTTGCTGGGAATCTTGAAAGAACGTTCAGACCAGTACCGGCCTATGCGTGGGCATTTGTCCATCGGGGCCGACATGAGTCACCTGATGCATACCGGGGCCCCGGTCGGGCGTCGTGCTGCTGCAAGGGCTGCAACGGAGGAATCACAGGGCTCAGTATCTGCGCCCCTAGCCGTGGAGACCCTTTTGAGTCACCCACCGCGCCCTCGAAAGAAGTCTCGTCGCTAACCTTTGACCATGGGTACTGCTGATCGAGTTCTTCCGTGGAGGCGCCAGCAGAACGCGCCTATCGAAGAATTGGCCCCGCTATTAACTGCATTCCGTAGTCGGCATCCTAAAGCATCAGTCTCGATGGTGAATCGGGCGTACGAAGTTGCTCGAGTAGCGCACACAAACCAGATGCGTTCGTCTGGTGAGGCGTACATCAACCATCCAATTGCTGTTGCTCGCATCGTTGCAGATATAGGTCTTGATGAAGTGTCGTTAGCTGCAGCTCTTTTGCATGACGCAGTTGAAGACACAGAAATCACGCTCGACGATGTTCAGCGAAATTTCGGAGACGAAGTAGCGATGCTTGTAGACGGTGTCACGAAATTGGAGCGGTTGCAGTTTGACTCTCGCGAAGCACAGCAGGCCGCCACTATGCGCAAGATGTTGGTGGCCATGGCAAAGGACATGCGTGTCCTTGTGATCAAGTTGGCAGATCGATTACACAACATGCGCACTCTTGCTGGAGTATCTGTTGAAAAACAACAACGCACGGCACAGGAAACGCTAGATATATATGCCCCGCTTGCACACCGAATGGGTATGCAAGAAGTAAAACAACAGTTAGAAGACCTGTCGTTTGCTGCGTTGTATCCGAAGAGATTTGCAGAGTTAGACCATCTTGTGTCTACCCGAACTCCAGAACGCGATCTCTATTTAGCAAAAGCAATTGCTGAAGTTTCTGCACGGTTGACCGGAGTGCATATTGAAGCAACGGTGACCGGACGCGGAAAGCATCTGTGGAGCATCTACGAAAAGATGGTGCAGAAGGATCGTGATTTCGACGACATCTTTGACCTGGTTGCAATCCGAATCGTGGTGGACAGTATTCGTGACTGTTACGGAGCATTGGGATGTCTACACGGAACGTGGCGTCCGGTTGTAGGTCGGTTCAAGGACTACATCGCTATGCCGAAGTTCAATCTGTACCAGTCGCTGCACACCACAGTCATTGGCCCAGGTGGTCGTCCACTTGAGGTGCAGATTCGTACTCAAGAAATGCATGAGAGAGCAGAACGAGGTGTTGCGGCCCATTTTGCCTACAAAGAGGGCAGTGATTCCAATGATTCCGATTGGCTCAACCGCATCATTGATTGGCAATCTGAAATTTCTGATCCAGATGAGTTCATGGCAGACCTCAAAAATGACCTCGAGCAAGAAGAAGTGTTCGTATTCACTCCGAAGGGGCGAGTCATAACTTTGCCAATTGAGTCAACGCCCGTTGACTTTGCTTACGCGGTGCATACAGAAGTTGGTCACTCATGTGTTGGTGCGAGGGTCAACGGCAGGCTTGTTTCTCTCGATTCCACGTTGGTGTCTGGCGACTCATGCGAGATTTTTACCTCGAACGTTGAAGGTGCGGGCCCTTCACGTGATTGGTTGGGTTTTGTCCAATCACCGCGCGCGAAGAGCAAGATTAAGAACTGGTTCACACGCGAACGCCGTGAAGACATGGTCGAATCTGGTCGAGACGATCTCACTGCTGAGTTGCGTCGCGAAGGACTACCAGTCCAGCGCATCTGGACCTCTGACGCGTTCGTACAAGAACTAGAAGCTCTCAACATGTCCGATATTGACACTCTGTTTGCTGCGATCGGCGAACATCACGTGTCAGCCCGCGGGTTTGCACAACGCATTGGTCGTGCCATGCGGCGCGAGGGCAGCGATGAACAATTAGCGATGCCGATGCGCATGGATTTATTGACAACAGAAAAACGAAGCGCCACCGGCATTCATGTTGAAGGACTTGAAGATGTGCTCGTGCGTCTATCGCGTTGTTGTACCCCAGTACCCGGAGACGAGATTTCTGGATTCATCACGAAAGGTCGCGGTGTCAGTGTTCATCGGTCCGACTGTTCGAATGCGGAATCTTTGGTCGAGGGTGAACCAACACGAATGATTGAAGTGGAATGGGCTCGCACGTCTCCCGGAACCATGTTTACCGTTGGGGTAGAAGTGGTTGCGCTTGACCGCAGCAAGTTATTGCGCGATGTGGCCAATGTGCTTTCAGAACAACATGTCAACATTGTCGCGTGCAGCACCCACACGGGCTCTGACCGGGTAGCAAAGATGAGATTTGAATTTGAACTCGGTGACCCCAATCACCTCGACGCAGTTTTACGGGTGATTAAGTCAATTGATTCGGTATACGACGCATATCGCATCGTTCCAGGCGGGCAGTCCGACTAGCCTGATTGGCTGTGTCATCGTTTCAAACAAGTCCGGGTACTCGCGACATCTTGCCGCCGCATGCCGGCCGGTGGCGTGCCATGGTGCAGGTGTTTGCTGACGGTGTCGAAGCAGCTGGGTACCAGAACATAATTCCTCCGATGTTTGAAGATCTCGGCGTTTTTCAGCGTCTGGGTGATGCAACTGACGTTGTGACAAAAGAGATGTATGACTTTGTGGACAAGGGTGGCCGTCACATTGCGCTTCGTCCTGAACACACAGCAAGTGTGTGTCGTGCATTTGCCCAGCACCGCCCCACGCCTCCGTGGAAGGTGTGGTACTCAGGGCCAAACTTCCGGTATGAGCGACCACAGGCGGGTAGATATCGCCAGTTTGACCAAGTCGGTATCGAAGTCTTGGGGGTTGATGATTCTCAACTTGACGTTGAAGTTATTTCGCTCGGTTGGGATTTCTATAAATCAATTGGGTTGAGCAAAGTTTCACTGATCATCAACTCGCTGGGCGATGCTGGTGACCGTGGGCGTTATGTTGATGCACTCGGTGCGTATTTCAAAACTCATAGTGACACTCTCAGTGCCGAAGCGTTGGCTACATTAGAGCGCAATCCGCTTCGCGTCCTCGATTCAAAGAGGCCACAAGATGCGCCAGCTATCGCAACTGCGCCAACTATCGGAGCATTTCTTAGTACTGATGCTGCAGCCCACTTCGCCGCTGTATGTGCAGGGCTAGATACTCTCAACATTCCCTATGTTGTTAATGAACGCCTGGTGCGCGGTCTTGATTACTACCAACGAACCACATTTGAATTTGTATCCGGATCGCTTGATTCTGCGCAAAATGCAGTTGGTGGTGGCGGTCGATATGACGGTCTAGTCGAAGATCTTGGTGGGCCGGCTACGCCTGGCATTGGCTTTGCTCTCGGAGTCGATCGCACGTTGCTTGCGTGTGACGCAGAAGAATGTTTCTCGTACGGATTTCCAGTTTTAGATGTCTTTGTGATTGACACCACTGGCGGAGGTCATGCGCTTTCTCTCACTCATCAGTTACGCCAGAGTGGGTACTCAGCCGATCGGGCATTTGAAGCACGAAGCATGAAGTCGCAGATGAAAAGCGCAGACCGAAGTGGTGCGCAAGTAGCAGTCATTATCGGCGAATCTGAATCCGAACAATCGACCTGTTCGGTGCGAAATCTATCTACATCAGAACAAACAACTATTCCTTTAATTGATCTTCAGAGCCATCTGGCATCAATTCTCGGACCGAGACAGCCAAGGCGGCATACCCCATGAGATCCACTGCGATGAGAACACATATGTGTGGAGAATTAGATATTGCGAGTGTCGGTCAAACTGTTTCACTCTGTGGTTGGGTGGCACGCCGTCGTGAACACGGTGAACATCTTGCATTCGTAGACATACGTGACCATTCCGGAATCATGCAATGCGTTGTAGACAACAACGTAGATGTGCGTAGTGAGTATGTCATCAAGGTGACAGGGGTTGTTCGTGCTCGTCCTGAAGGGACAATCAATACATCACTGACAACTGGCATGGTTGAAATCGGTGACTGTGTCGTAGAGATTTTGAACTCAGCAGAACCGCCACCGTTTCCCGTAGATGCGCGCGCTGACGACGTTGATGAATCAATTCGTCTGAAGTTTCGCTATCTCGATATCCGCCGTGAACGTATGCAGAAGAACCTTCGTGTTCGAGCACAAATCAATAGTGCAATTCGTCATTCAATGGAAACTAATGGTTTCGTAGAAGTTGAGACTCCTTTCTTGATGCCTTCTACGCCAGAGGGTGCCCGCGAGTTTCTGGTTCCGTCTCGGAAAGAGCCAGGATCGTTTTTCGCATTGCCACAATCGCCACAATTGTGGAAACAGCTATTGATGGTCGCTGGAGTTGACAGGTACTACCAAATTGCTCGTTGTTTGCGCGACGAGGACCTACGTGCTGACCGTCAATATGAATTCATGCAGCTTGATGCTGAGATGTCATTTGTTTCACAAGACGACGTCTTGGAAAACATCGGACGCGCAGTCGTTGCAGCAGCTATTGCCGTCACTGGCGAGGCTCCACCAGAAATTGAACGCATCACTTGGCACGATGCCATGAATCGCTATGGCATCGATAAACCTGACCTTCGCTTTGCGATGGAGCTGATTGAGCTGACTGCATTGTTCTCTGGGACTGAATTCAAGGCTTTTGCAGGGGCTCCGTGCATCAAGGGAATTTGTGTTGATGTAAAGACATACCCAGATGCAGCAGCGTTCGGCAGAAACAAACTTGACGGCCTCACGGATCGTGCAAAAAAGATTGGTGCGAAGGGTCTTGTCTGGATGAAGGTCGGAGCTGATGGGGCGCTTGATTCACCAGTAGCCAAATTCCTCACAGATGCAGAAAAAGCAGCTCTTGTATCTGCAATGGGTGCAGCAGAAGGTGATTTGTTGCTGCTTGTGGCAGATGAATGGGACACCACGTGTGAAGTGCTTGGCCAGCTACGCAATGACATAGGCCGACCACCTGTACACCAAGGACCATATAAGTACGTATGGGTGACTGAATTTCCGCTGTTCATCGGCATTGATCCTGTCTCTGGTAGGCCACGTCCCGGACATCACCCGTTCTGTCATCCTCACCCTGACGACATGTCACTATTTGATACTGAACCGTTAAAGGTTCGCGCTCTTGCGTATGACCTAGTGCTCAATGGGTGGGAACTTGGGTCAGGTTCAATTCGTATTCATGAACCTGAGATGCAACGTCGAGTCTTCAATCAATTGGGCATTAGTGACGAAGAAGCAGATAAGCGTTTTGGATTCTTCCTGCAACCATTCAAATACGGCGCGCCTCCTCATGGCGGATTTGCTTTTGGTATCGATCGCCTCGCTGCGATTCTTGCCGGAGAAGAAAACATCCGCGAAGTAATCGCATTTCCGAAGACACAGAGCGGTTCAGATCCGATGACAAATGCGCCAACACCAGTAGATCCGGCTCATCTTGCTGAGTTGGGTCTTCGATTGCTGCCTCCTCCTGCTTCGTCTTCTTAGTTGTGGATACGCCTGACCTATTTACCTCGTCTACCGAAGATCGACTCGCTGCACGTTCACCCTTGGCTGCACGCATGCGTCCTCGCACGCTTGATGATGTAGTTGGTCAGGATCATTTAGTAGGCCCATCTGGTCCACTGCGTCGATTAATAGAAAGCGATCGAATGTCTTCGATCATTGTGTGGGGTCCTCCTGGGACAGGTAAAACCACCTTGGCTGAGCTCGTTGCTTCAACAACACAACGTGGTTTCGAACGTCTGAGTGCAGTGACTGCCGGAGTGAAAGACATTCGTGAGGTCATTGAAACTGCTCGTCGTCGCTTGACGATCGATGATCGCGGAACAGTGGTGTTCGTTGATGAGATTCATCGATTCTCAACAGTGCAACAAGATGCGCTGTTGCATGCAGTGGAGAGTGGACTCATCACGCTTGTTGGTGCGACAACAGAAAATCCAGCGTTTTCAGTCAACCCCGCATTACGTAGCCGCTCATCAGTTTTTGCACTAAAGCCTGTTGATGGCGATGCAATATTGGAATTGTTGCATCGGGCAGTTGAACTTGAGGGAGTTCCCGCAGACGAAGATGCTCTTGAATTAATTGCACGCAGAGTCACAGGTGATGCTCGTCAAGCATTAACCGCATTTGAAGTGTGTTGTGCACTAGCCGTCAATGGCCGTATCGACATATCTGCAGCCACAACTGCCTTAGACACCAGCGTGTCTCGCATGGGTCGCGATGACCATTACGACGTTATTTCGGCTTTCATCAAATCAATGCGAGCCAGCGATACACATGTGGCACTTCATTGGCTTGCTCGCATGTTGGAAGCAGGAGAAGATCCTCGATTCATCGCGCGCCGAATGATGATTTTCGCAAGTGAAGATATTGGCCTGGCTGATAGCAATGCATTGCTGATAGCAACGGCTGCAGCAGAGGTGCTTGACCGAGTTGGCTTACCCGAAGCGCAACTTAATTTGGCACACGCTGTGATCTATTTGTCGAAGTCGCCTAAGAGCAGAGCGGTCACAGATGCGCTGTTCCGGGCGTTGTCAGATGTTCGAGAAGGCCATACTGGGCAAGCTCCGCCGACAACGGTTCAGCCCCCGTCGTATCTTCCGTTGGGATTAGGGCAGTTGCGGTATTACCGTGAGGGCGATGAGGACGTGGTGTAACAATTTCACTCAGACAAGGTCATGATGCGCAGGTTGTTTTGGTTCTTGTCTGGCGCAGCCGCCGGAGCCAGCATTGTTGTGTGGGTCAAGCGCACTATTACGTCAGTGTCAGAAAAGATGACCCCTGCCAACATTGCTGATCTCATTTCCTCCGCTGTGCGCCGAATGGTTATGGGCTTCAGTGATGCGGTGTCATTGCTCATTGATCGATATCGCAATCGGAATTCACTAGACACTTCAGGAATGTCGGCTGAATCGCCTGATGAAGCCCTTCAGCCTGTGCGCCGCCATAACCCACCCCGTCAGAGAACCAGTCATCGCTAAGATGGTGCCTTCATGGCATCATCAACTGGCTCCAGTATCCCGCGTTCAGCAGATGCGCTTCGCGGAGCATTTTCCGGATACTTCGCTGACAAGGGACATACGGTTGTCCCTTCTGCGAGCCTCATTCCCCATGATCCCACTTTGCTGTTCACGGTGGCCGGAATGGTTCCGTTCAAGCCATATTTCATGGGAGACGAAGTTGCTCCCTACGACAAAGCCGTCACTGTACAAAAGTGCGTGCGTGCCGGCGGCAAACATAACGACCTCGACGAGGTAGGACGCACAAAACGTCATCTTGTGTTTTTTGAGATGCTCGGCAATTTTAGTTTTGGTGACTATTTTAAATCAGACGCAATTCCCTGGTCTTGGGAATTGGTGACAGAAGTTTTTGGGTTTGACGGCGATCGTTTGTGGATCACCGTTCATGAGTCTGATGACGAAGCAGAAGCTATGTGGCATGAACAAGTCGGAGTACCCATGAATCGCATTCAGCGCCTCGGGGACAAAGACAACTTCTGGCAAGCCGGTGATACGGGACCATGTGGTCCATGTTCTGAGATTCACATCGACCGTGGTCCGGCGTTTGGTCCCGACGGCGGTCCGGCTACAGATCCAACGGGTGACCGTTTTATGGAGTTCTGGAATCTTGTGTTCATGCAATACAACCAGGCACCAGACGGATCACGAACTGCGTTGCCAAAGCCAAGCATCGATACAGGTGCTGGTTTAGAGCGAATCCTTGCATTGGTGCAGGGAGTTGACTCCGTGTGGGAAACCGATGTTCTGTTTCCGATCATCGAACAAGCTCAATCAACCACAGGTGCTCATTACAAAATTGGCGATTACGAAGATCGCAACAGTTTCAGTCTGCGAGTGCTAGCTGAGCATGCGCGTTCCGCTGCCATGCTTATCAACGACGGAGTTTTTCCTAGCAATGAAAACAGGGGATACGTGCTTCGTCGCATTATTCGTCGTGCTGTACGTCATGCCTATTTGCTCGGAACCGAAAAACTAGTGATGCCTGCGTTGGCTAACACGGCCATTGATGTCATGGCTACTGCGTATCCGGATATAGCAAAGAACAAAGATTTTGTCGTGGGTGTTCTCACTAAAGAAGAAGAGCGTTTCCGCCATACATTGAAGACAGGTCTTTCGATTCTTGAAGATGATCTTTCTGCTGGCAACAAGAAGTTGTCCGGAACTTCTGCTTTCTTGCTTCATGACACATATGGCTTCCCATTAGAACTGACGCAAGAGATCGCCAGTGAACGCGGAATCGAAGTTGATATTGCTGGTTTCCAGTCTGAAATGAACGAACAAAAGACACGGGCAAAGAGTGCACGTAAGTCTGGCCGTTCAGATGCGGACCGCGTAGAGGCATATCGCGAGGTTATGGAGACTCATGGAGTGACCGAGTTTGTTGGTTATGTTCATGACTTGTCCGAGTCAACTGTTCTTGCAGTCATTGACGGTGATGATTCGTGTGTCGAAGTCTTCCTTGATCACACCCCTTTCTACGCCGAGAGTGGTGGGCAAGTAGGCGATATCGGAACAATCATCGGTGAGGGTTTCGAACTATCAGTTATTGACACGAATTTTGCATTGCCAGGACTACGTCGACATATTTGTCGAGTCGTATCTGGTGAGCCCACTGAAGGAATTGCAGTGACTGCTCGAATCGATGTCGATGCGCGTACAGCGACTCGTCGTAATCACACCGGTACCCATGTGTTGCACTGGGCGCTTCGAACAGTGTTGGG
>CAEZZL010000002.1_pt1 | contig 33258 bp, 28 predicted proteins | sample 7266441 | NCBI WGS metagenome assembly CAEZZL01 (sample SAMEA6813959, study PRJEB35770) | uncultured Acidimicrobiaceae bacterium | biome: Freshwater; feature: Freshwater reservoir; material: water | place: Czech Republic | collected 2016-08-15 | depth 30m m
ACCGGAGCCGTATTGTCAGCAATTTCACGCGCGATAGCTCGAGCAGCAGCCATTAGGTCATCGGCAGCGTGCACACTGCGGACAAGCCCACCAGCGAGAGCCTCAGACGCAGGGAAAACTCGACCCGTAAACACCCACTCAGTTGCTTGCGAAATACCGACAAGTCGTGGCAAGAAATATGAAGAGCATGCTTCGGGCACAATGCCGCGTTTTGCAAACACAAACCCGAATTTGGCTGTGTCACTTGCTAAACGAAAATCCATCGGCAGGGTCATGGTGACACCAACACCGACAGCTGGGCCATTGATAACACCAATGACCGGCTTCAGGCTTTCGAAGATACGAAGAGAAACTAAGCCACCACCATCACGGGGCACGCCTTGCTTAGTTTGCACATCACTGCCACCTTTCGCGAAGGTCTCGCCACCAGATGACAAATCAGCACCAGCACAAAATGCACGGCCAGCTCCGGTGAAGATCACAACTTTGACATTGTCGTCAGCATCAGTCATATCGAGCGCTGCAATCACTTCGTGCATCATGCGGCCAGTGAATGCATTGAGTTTGTCTGGCCGATTCAGCGTGATGGTAGCAATACCATCGGATAGGTCGTAGATGATTTCTTGAAATTCCATATCACGACCCTAGCGATACGGGTGCGTGGGATTGCAGTTCGACTAGACGTCGAGAAATTTGCTTGATGCGACGCCTGAACCAACGCCGCCTGCGGTTGCACCAATGATGAGTAACGCAATCATGACGCCATTGAGATACGAATCAGGAACGACCAATGAGCTGACTCCGGTTCCGGCCTTGAAGCCAGCCACACCAGAGGTCCACGCACTGTTGAGAGTCCACAGCCCAACACACGACACCATGGCTCCCACGAGGCCCTGGATGAGGCCTTCCATAATAAACGGCACACGAATAAACCAGTCGGTGGCACCCACTAACTTCATCACTTCGATCTCTCTGCGTCGCGCGAAAATAGCTGTTCGAATTGTGTTCCAAATCAGAATCACGGCTACAGCGAGCAATACAAGTGACATAGCAATAGTGACTGTTCGTACAAACCCAGACAAAGTAGAAATCACATCAAACTCATCTTCAGCCAACGACACGCCAGCGACACCTGGAAGCGTGCGGTACTGATCAGCAAGACTTCGCACGAGTTCAGGGTCCGTCGTTTTTGGCACAACTTTAAATTGAGATGGAATTGTGTCAATGGACAGCAAACTCAATGTTGTTGTGTCGCCGGCAAACACTCGCTTTGCTTCTTCAAAGCTTGCCGCCTTATCTAAGTAGGCCAGTTTGTCTACATCAATAATATTTGGCTGAGATTTCAGGTTTTGTTCGACAAACTTCAAAGCCTCAGGTGTGACATCAGGACGAACAAACACGATCATTCCGACATCGCCGCGCCATTGCACAAGCAAATTATCGAATGCCCTTTGCATCAGGAACGTTGCCCCGACCAATAACAACGACACTGCGGAGGTGATGACTGCAGCCATCGACAATGTGACGTTGCGACGGAAACTGGCAATAGTTTCGCGAAAGGCGTAAGAGATGCGCTGAATCATTCGTACACCCCACGTTCTTGGTCGCGAACGATGATGCCGCGATCAAGCTGAATCACACGCTTACGCATCGCATTCACAACGCGATGGTCGTGCGTAGCCATCACCACAGTTGTGCCCGTGCCATTAATAGCTTCTAACAACGACATGATTCCTTCTCCCGTTGATGGGTCAAGGTTTCCGGTGGGCTCATCGGCAAGCAATATCAGAGGACGATTGACGAAAGCTCGCGCTATAGATACACGCTGTTGCTCTCCGCCAGACAATTGATGAGGCAATCGATCTTCTTTGTCTCCGAGACCAACAAGTTCAAGCACTTGAGGCACTTGTTGTGCGATGAGATGTCGCGGTTTGCCGATTACTTCTAGGGCGAATGCCACATTTTCAAAGACTGATTTGTTGGGCAGAAGTTTGTAATCCTGAAATACGTTTCCCATGGTGCGACGCAGATACGGAATCTGACTATTTGCCATTTCGTTGATATTGCGTCCGGCAACCCACACGTTGCCTCGTTCTGGTCGCTCTTGGCGGTTAATCAACCGAAGCAACGTAGATTTTCCAGATCCCGAAGGACCGACGAGGAAGACAAATTCGCCCTTCGGAATATCAAATGATGCATCACGCACTGCGGGGATATCGGCACCGTAGACCTTGGAGACATTTTCGAGACGAATCATGAAGTCACCCAACCTAGCAATGCACGACAACGATGTGGTTGCAGGCGCGAAAGCCGTGTGGGCATTACTCTGCCTGCCCTCTGCGCCAACGCAAAAAGCCCTCCATAAAGGAATCAAGATCACCATCAAGAACTGCCGCGACGTTGCCTGATTCAACTTCTGTACGAATGTCTTTCACCATTTGATACGGCTGCAGAACGTACGAACGAATCTGACTACCCCAACCGACTTGTGCAGGCTTACCAGCAATGCGATCTTTTTCGTTCTGATGCTCTTCTTCGATCTTTGCCACAATCATGGCCTTCAAACGTGTGAGAGCTTTTTCACGGTTTTGCAATTGACTACGTTCTTCTTGACTTGTTGCAACTGCACCTGTTGGTTCGTGAATGAGTCGCACTGCAGATGAGGTCTTGTTGACGTGCTGTCCACCAGCACCTGAAGCGCGAAACACTTCCATGCGTATTTCTGATTCATTGACTTCTAAATCTGGTGCATCCATCACTGGCCACACTTGCACGCTGGCAAAACTTGTCTGCCGGCGACCTTGGTTATCGAACGGGCTAATGCGGACTAAACGATGTGTTCCGCGCTCAGACGTCATTAACCCGTACGCATACCGGCCCTTGATAGTGAACTCAGCAGACATGATTCCTGCTTCTGTGCCTGGACTGACGTCGTCTACATCAACAACAAAACCTTTGCGCTCAGCCCATCGCGTAAACATTCGCATCAAAAGTTCTGCCCAGTCCTGAGCATCGACGCCACCGTCTTTAGCGTTGATTTGCACGATGGCATCTGCATCGTCGTGCTCGCCCGTAAACAAACTGCGCATTTCCAAAATGCCTAGCTCGGCTGCCACATGAGCTATTCCGGCAGCGATGTCGGCTTCTTGTGAAGCATCATCAATCTCGCGTGCCATTTCATGAAGAACATCGAGGTCATCTAGCTCAGCGCGCATTGATTCATATGCATCAAGATCAGCACGAAGATTTGAATACTCCCCTGTCACCCGCTTTGCGACGTCTTGGTCATCCCAGAGATCAGGACGGGAAACTTCTATTTCAAGTTCAGAGATACGTGCACGCGTTTGATCAATATGCAAGTACTCATGCGATTCGGCAATACGCGTTGCTAGTTCGCGAAGGTCGGAAGTGAAATCACGCATAACGAATTATTGCTTGGACTCGGGCAGTCAGGCGGCAGCGCCGTGGCACATCTTGAATTTTTTGCCTGAATTGCATGGGCACGGCGCATTTCGCGGCGTGTTTGACCAGTCGCTTGCATCTTTCACGATGGGCTTGCGCACTTCTTCTTCTGGTGCCGACAGGAGAGATTGATCAACATCGTCGCTGACGCGAGCTGCAGCAGTAAAACCATCGGTGACCACATTGTCGCTGCTGGTCTCTGTGAGATTTTGGACACGAAGAACTGGTTGTTCGTCGTTAACTACTTGTACGTGCATGACGTAACGAACAAAGTCCTGAGCAATTCCGGTCATCATTTGACCAAACATCTCATATCCCTCGCGCTGCCATTCAGTCAGTGGGTCTTTTTGACCCATGGCACGCAAGTTGATGCCCTCTTGCAAATAGTCCATCTCTTCGAGATGCTCACGCCAGCGTTGGTCAATAATGCTGAGCATGACTTGACGCTCAATCTCGCGAAGCATCTCTGCACCAAGTTCTTCTTCACGAATTTGATAATGCTTCTGAGCGTCAGCCATGACTAGGTCATAGATGGCGTCTGTACTGAGGCTTTGTTCAATCTGAGAAGCCGAGATGCTGGCAGGCCAGTAACTAGAGAGTTCCAATGCCAAGCCATCGACATCCCACTCATCACTTGCTTCTGACACGCAGTGAGTCTCAATTAAGGAATCAACAGCTTCAGCGAGGTATTCCATCGCTGCGACTTTGAGATCAGCGCCAGACAAAATTTGATCACGACGCATGTAAATGACTTTGCGTTGCTCATTCATCACTTCGTCATATTTCAGAACGTTTTTACGAATTTCACCGTTGCGTTGTTCGACTGTTGTTTGCGCACGCTCAATAGCTTTGGTCACCATTTTTGCTTCGATCGCTTCATCGTCTGGCAATGCACGACCCATTACCCAACTGAGCGCACCTGTAGCGAAGAGACGCATGAGTTCATCATCAAGACTGAGATAGAACCGGCTTGCACCAGGGTCGCCCTGACGTCCTGCACGACCACGTAACTGATTGTCAATACGACGGCTGTCGTGGCGCTCAGTTCCGAGAACATACAGACCACCAACAGCGCGGACCTTATTGCCCTCTTCGACGCACTGTGCTTTCTGCAACGGCAACAACTCGTCGTATCGAGCCTGAGCTGCTGCGCGAGCAACCTGGAATTCTTCGGGCATTTCAGCAATCGGTGCTGGCAATGCGAAATCGTCAACCAAAAGATCAGGACTAACACCTTCCGACAGCACTTGCTGACGTGCGAGAAGTTCTGGGTTTCCGCCGAGCAAAATGTCGACACCACGACCAGCCATGTTGGTAGCTACGGTGACGGCACCTAAGCGCCCAGCCTGAGCAACGATAAGAGCTTCGCGTGTGTGTTGCTTCGCATTCAAAATTTCGTGCTTTATGCCGCGCTTCGTGAGTTCCCGAGCAAGATGCTCGCTCTTTTCAACGCTGATTGTTCCGACAAGAATGGGTTGCCCCTTGGTGTTGCGCTCAACAATGTCGTCAACAACAGCTCGGAACTTTGAATCTTCTGATTTAAAAATAAGATCAGCTTCGTCTTGGCGCACAACATTGCGATTTGTCGGAATCGGAACAACGTGAAGTTCGTACGTATTCACTAATTCTGCAGCTTCAGTTTGTGCGGTACCTGTCATACCAGACAGCTTGTTGTACATACGGAAGTAGTTCTGCAAAGTAATTGTGGCAAGAGTTTGGTTCTCTTCGTTGATGCGTACGCCTTCTTTGGCTTCAACTGCTTGGTGGATGCCTTCGCTCCAGCGTCGGCCTTCAAGAATACGGCCCGTGAACTCGTCAACGATTTTTACTTCACCAGAATCAACGATGTAATCCTTGTCGCGGCGATACAGCTCTTTAGCTTTCAAAGCGACGGACAACTGATGCACCAGATTCTGCTGCACTGCGTCATACAGGTTGTCTAAGCCCAGTTCCTGTTCAACTTTTTCAATACCAAGTTCTGTAGGAACAACGATTCGTTTGTCTTCTTCGACTTCATAATCTTCGTCACGCTTCAGTGTGCGAACGATTGAAGCAAACTTGTAGTACATGGCAGCAGCATCAGCAATACGGCCAGAAATAATGAGAGGCGTGCGAGCTTCGTCGATAAGGATGCTGTCCACTTCGTCAACAATGGCGAAATTGTGACCACGTTGAACTTTGTCGTCTAATGAAGCTGCCATGTTGTCGCGAAGATAATCAAAACCAAATTCATTGTTTGTGCCGTACGTAATATCGCAGGCATAGTCCAATCGCTTTTCAGCTGAAGATTCACGACGACCAGGAATAACTAGTCCGACAGAAAGACCGAGGAACTGATGAATGCGACCCATCCACTCGGCATGAAAACGTGCCAGGTAATCGTTCACTGTGATGACATGCACGCCATCACCAGATAAACCATTGAGATACGCAGGCAAAGTAGACACAAGAGTCTTTCCTTCACCGGTCTTCATTTCTGCAACCCAACCAAAATGAAGTGCGGCCCCGCCCATGAGCTGCACATCGAAATGACGTTGGCCAATGACACGGCTAGATGCCTCACGCACAACCGCAAATGACTCGATGAGAAGGTCGTCAAGAGATTCACCACGTTCTAGCCGCGAGCGAAATTCAGCAGTTTTTGCTTGAAGAGCAATGTCGGACAATGCAGCCATCTCTGATTCGAGAGCATTGATGTCGGGAACAAGGCCCTGGAGGGCTTTGACCCGCTTACCGTCTCCGGCTCGAAGGACGCGGTCGAGAACTTTCATGCAGTGTCCAAGCCTACCTGCACCCCTTGCCAGAGCCAGTTCGCTGACCGGACATAAAGCAAGCAAGACTTGTCGGTTATGAGCCAAAGAGCAGTTGACACAGTCATTTTCGACCTAGGTGGGGTCATTATGCGAAATGGTGGACCTCGCGATTTCACCCGTCGTTACCCAGACCATGACCCTGCAGTTGTTGCCGAAATAGTCATGGGTCCACATCATCTCGATACCGATCATCAATGGCATCGGGTGGAACGGGGCGAAATATCTCTTGAAGAATGCAGAAACATCACTAAACAAAAGCTTGACGATGCAGGCATTGTCGCCACTGTTCCTGCTACCGCGCCACCATCGCAGTCAAACCCATTCAATTTCGAACTGAACGACAACATGGTGGCCTTTATTCATGATTTGAAATCAGCAGGAATAGCCATTGGCATTCTGACGAACAACGTCAAAGAGTTTCGTCCTATGTGGTGGCCACTGATGGACTACGAGAGCGTCTTTGACACCATCGTGGACAGTCACGAAGTGCAGATGCGCAAACCCAATCCCGCTATCTATGAGCTCACTATGGCGCGCCTGAATGCGACCCCTACACGCACCGCATTTTTAGACGACCTCATTGCCAACGTGCACGCTGCCAACGCCCTTGGCATGCACGGAGTTCATGTTGAAGAAGATTCCAGCGGCGCTATCGCTACTGCTCGTGCCCTCTCCGGGTTGCTATAGCCCTCATCAACTTCAGGCCAAGAGGCTCCCTCTAAGTAAATTAGGCAACTGTTACTGTTTCTAGGTGATGAAGCGCTTTTCCGCCAGCCTCCTCGACCCAGCCGGTACCCGGCACGTCGAACTACGGGTGCGCACACGGGCCTCGCGGGGTTCAGGGCCTTCTGTCATCACCATTCGATCAAGGGTTCGCACTGAAGCAACCGAATCGACCACCGTCGCTCTGCATCTGCGCGCAGATGCCATGCGTTCGCTCCCGTCTGGGTCGGTGACTGCCCAACTCACACCATCGCTACACGAGGTCTCATTCACCGTTGCTCCCACCGGCGAATGGAGCTCTTCATCAATTGCAGTAACACGAAGTCGTGGTGACAAACGAATAGTCACTCATGCACTCCTTGCGGGTCGAGCAATGACGTCAACCACGGTCAATCGCAAGGTGTACGTCTCTGTGTCCACCATGGCAGCGATGTTGCTTCTCTTAATCGGGTCAATTGCGGTGTCACGCACAGCAAACGACACAACCGTATTGGCAGAACCAACACCCACAACATTGCCACTCAGTGTTGACACAACTGTCGAGTCTTCAACGAGCGTTGCGCCCACTACTTCGACTGCACAAGCTCGCGCACCGTTTGCAGCACTCGCGGCACGATCAGAATTTCCTGCCATGACTGATACCACCGAAGCAGAACTGCTAGCTGACATACCAAACGACGGAAAAAATTGGCTTGTCGTTCCACGGCTTCATCTGCGTATGCAGATAGTGAGCGGTATCAGTGATGACAGGTTGGCTCTTGGGGTTGGCTGGTATCGAAAAAGCCAAAAACCAGGCCTGTTGGGAAACATTGGGCTCGCTGGACACCGCACCACATTCCCAGCACCCTTTTATTTCCTAGACAAGATGCAAACATCTGACTCTGTTTTGCTAATTGTCGGTGATGCCATGTATCGCTACACAGTGAAAGCCAATTCAAAGAACGAACCGTATGACATTGTGCAGCCAGACAACACACGAGTTCTTTCCTATCTCGGCTACAACTCCGTCACGCTCACGACTTGCACCCCGATAGGAACTGCTAATCAACGACTAATCGTGCACGCAAAATTGGCGAGTCGCTCTCCTATAGACCGAAAGAACTGATATGTCAGAAGATATTTCCACTACTAACAACACGTCTGAGATTGCTCGCGAAGCAATCGTGTCAAAGATGGTGAGCCCTCAGCGAGGAATTGTGATTCCAGATCTCAAATCACGACGACGTAAATACAAAGCGGCAGACGTTGAACAAGCTTTTCGAGATATTGCAGCTCAAGTTGATGATTACCAAACAACTGTTACTCAAGAGATTGTGCAGCTTTTAGCTCTCCTGATTACGGAAGTTCATCGCGAAACGACATCGCAGCGCCAAGTTGCAGAGGCCGAGATTGCAGAATTGCGCGAAGAAATACAACGAGAAGGCGCACTGATTATCTCTAATGCACAGCGTGAAGCTTTAACACTTGACCACAAGATGGAAGAGATCCGACGCATTGCAGCTGAAGTAACCAACGTTGCAAACGGCACCACTGCCTCGTAACTAGTCAGACTGTGCGCGATGGGGCCACACAGGTCACAGACAAGGCACCAGCATTAATGAGTGCTGACATGGCAGCACGAAAAGTCGCAGTTGTTGTAACAACATCATCAATAACTAAAACATTGCACTGCCTACCTAGTGGACGAGCAACAAACTCTGGCGAAACCAGTCGTTGATTACGATCTAGACCTGTCTGTGACGACGCTGTAACTCGCCTGAGGAGTCGCTTCGTTGGCAAGGCAAGCAAAACACCCACATGACGAGCAATGAGTTCTGCGTGATCCATTCCGCGTTCATGCTGATGTTTCATAGTTGTAGGTGCCCATGTCACAACGTCACAGTGGTATTCATTCCAATTCGTCGCCTCGATGACGGCCTGTGCCAACACTCTCGCAAACGTCCTGTTTTTGCCATATTTCAGTCCTAGGACCAAGTCGCGCATATGGCCTTCGTGTGGTTCAACACCCATTATGTGAACAGGAATTAATGCTCCCGTATTTGAGCGGACAAATTCAGTACGGTGTAACTCCATGGCACAAGCACCCCTTCGACCACTGCGCGAACAATTTGTTGAACGCTTCATCAGATGTGTGACTGGCCTTGCCTGTTTTGGCACAGGTATCGCATTCTTTGTGCGCTCAGAACTTGGTGTTCCGCCATGGGACGTATTTCACCAAGGAATTTCGAAACACACAGGTCTCGGTCTCGGAACCGTTCTGATCATCGTCGCGTTTTTCGTGCTGTTGTTATGGATTCCATTGCGACTGCGACCTGGTCTCGGCACGCTATTAAATGCAATCGAAATTGGATTGATTGAAAACATCGCTCAGGACTTAATCCCCCACAGCCACCACATTGTGATTCGTGTTATTTACATGGTTGCTGGGTTATCCATCATTGCCGCAGGTTCAGGGCTGTACATCGGCGCAGAATTCGGCTCAGGGCCCCGTGACGGGCTCATGCTGGGGCTCTACAAGCGCTTTGGTATCAGTGTTCGCGTTGCTCGCACCATTGTTGAAATCACCGTGATGGTGATCGGCATATTTCTCGGCGGCCACATTGGTCTTGGTACTTTTGTTTTTGCATTTGGCATCGGCCCAATGGTGCAAATCACACTTCGCCTTTTCAAGATGTCTCGCAATTCACTCGATGCAGCAGCCGGCGAAGCTTCCGAGCAATAGCTCAATAAAAAAAGGCCCCGGGCAAAACACCCGAGGCCTTTTTCAATACATGTAATTAGTAGCGGTAATGATCTGGCTTGAATGGACCTGAAGGGTTCATGTCCATGTATTCAGCTTGTCCGTCAGTGAGCTGAGTAAGTGTCACGCCCAACGCTTCAAGATGTGCAAATGCAACCTTTTCATCGAGATGCTTTGGCAATACGTACACACCAAGTGGGTACGCCTTCAAGTTGGTGAACAACTCGATCTGAGCAAGAACTTGGTTACTGAAAGAACAGCTCATCACGAATGATGGGTGTCCAGTTGCACAACCAAGGTTGACAAGACGACCTTCAGCCAACACGATCACTGCGTGACCATCTGGGAATGTCCACAAGTCTGTTCCGGCCTTCAATTCATCACGTGTCGCGCCGCTACGAGCAAGACCAGCCATATCAATTTCATTGTCGAAGTGGCCAATGTTGCACACAATTGCGTTGTGCTTCATTCCGGCCATGTGTTCGGCAGTGATGATTGCTTCGTTGCCTGTTGCGGTGACAAAAATGTCTGCTTCAGCCAAAGCTGATTCCGTGGTATTGACTTCGTACCCTTCCATCGCTGCCTGTAATGCGTTGATGGGGTCGATTTCAGTCACGATTACGCGTGCACCTTGTCCGCGAAGACTCTGTGCACAACCCTTACCAACATCACCGTAGCCGCAGACAACTGCAAGCTTTCCGGCGATCATGACGTCTGTTGCGCGGTTGATTGCATCAATAAGCGAGTGACGGCAACCGTAGAGGTTGTCGAACTTGCTCTTGGTGACACTGTCGTTCACGTTGATTGCAGGAAACAGAAGTTCGTTCTTGTCAAACATCTTGTACAAACGCTTCACGCCTGTAGTGGTTTCTTCAGTAACACCCTTGATAGACGCTGCCATCTGAGTCCACTTTGCAGGATCAGTTTTAAGTGTGCGCTGCAAGAGACCAAGAATCAATGCGAGTTCTGGGTTTGATGCAGATGTCGGATCTGGAACAGCACCAGCTTTTTCAAACTCGACTCCCTTATGGACAAGAAGTGTTGCATCGCCGCCGTCATCAAGAATCATGTTTGGCAAGTTGCCATCTGGCCATGTCATCATCTGCTCGGTGCACCACCAATATTCCTCGAGGGTCTCGCCCTTCCAAGCAAAGACAGGAACACCTTGTGGGTCTTTTTCTGTTCCGTGCGGACCAACAGCAACAGCTGCTGCTGCATGGTCTTGAGTAGAGAAAATGTTGCAGCTTGCCCAACGCACTTCTGCGCCAAGTTCAACAAGCGTCTCAATGAGAACTGCGGTCTGAATGGTCATGTGCAAAGAGCCAGAGATGCGAGCACCTTTTAGTGGTTTTGATGGACCGTACTCTTTGCGCAACCACCGAAGGCCTGGCATTTCGTGTTCAGCAAGATGAATTTCCTTACGACCAAATGGCGCAAGGCTGAGGTCGGCGACGCGATAATCGCGACGATCGGCGAGAGAGGACATGGAGGCTCCTTAAATGAGTTTCGTATTGAATCGAGGCTGGGGCCAACTGGCACCGCTCTGATCAGCCTGATTACGCAGTCAGTGTATCTAAATCAACGAGTAAAGGTGGGCTTTATGCCCTCAGCAGCAATGCGTGACTCAAGTCGCGCATGATCTGCATCTGAGACCTGTGTGGATTCTTCAATCAACATGACAGGGATTCCGCTAACAACCGCGTATGAGCGCTTGAGGCGTGGGTTATACAGAACGTTTTCTGACTTGATGTAAAACAATGGTCCCTTGTCTTCAGGGCACGCAAGAAGGTCAAGCAGGGTGTGGTCAAGAGTCATGGGTTCATTCTTTCATTGTCAGACAGATGTCACAAGCGTGAGCACTTCAACCACATGATCGTCACATTCTGCGCGAGTTGCTGCTTCTAGGTTCAATCGAAGAAGGGGCTCGGTATTTGATGGACGAAGGTTGAACCACCAGTCACCACAATCCACCGTGAGTCCATCAACCCAGTCTTGAGGATGTGATTTGTATGCGTCAGCCACTGCAGCCATGACAACTTGCGCATCAGAAACACTGGTGTTGATTTCACCACTTGCCTCGTATCTCTCAAACGGTTGACGAAGTTGCGAAAGTTGCATCTTGGCGCGAGACAACTCTTGCAACATAAACATTGTGGCGATGATGCCAGAGTCTGCTCGATAGTTATCAAGGAAGTAATAGTGAGCTGAGTGTTCTCCACCGAACACTGCACCTGTTTCTGCCATCACTTGTTTGATATTGCTATGACCCACCTGAGTACGAACCGGAACGCCTCCACTTTCACGAATTACTTCAGGAACTGATCGTGAACAAATGAGGTTATGCAACACCGTGGCACCGGGGTTGTTGCGCAAAACGGCTGCAGCAAGAATTGCGGTAGTGGTAGAGCCAGATAAACCTCTCCCCTTTTCATCAACAACAAATACTCGGTCTGCGTCACCATCGAACGCAAGTCCAATGTCAAACCCCCCACTAACCACCCGGGCCTGTAAGTCACGCTGGTTCGCTGGTTGAATCGGGTCTGCTGGATGATTCGGGAAACTTCCATCAAGTTCTGGGTACATCACTTCAAGATCCATCATTGGAAGACGTGCAAAGACCACTGGCACGATAAGACCGCCCATTCCATTGGCTGTATCCGCAACTACTTTCATTGGCACGAGCGCATCAACATCGATGAACGACACGACATGGTCTGCAAATTCATCGAGCATGTCGCGAGTAGAGATTGAACCATGCACTGCTGCTGCACCTGGCCCATTTCCGGCAAGAACTTTCTTCGCGGCATCACGAATCACACCAAGACCAGTATCAATGCCGACTGGACGAGCACCTGACAGACAGAACTTGATTCCGTTGTATTCAGCAGGGTTATGAGATGCAGTAAACATGGCGCCAGGGGCTTCAAGTTTTCCTGCTGCGAAATACACAAGGTCTGTGCTTGCAAGACCAAGATCAAGAATGTTCACGCCGCGAGATACGACTCCGTGCGAGAACGATGCGCTTAATGATTCACCCGTTACTCGCATGTCTCTGGCCACAATGACCATCGGAGCCTGCACGAAATCTGCAAAAGCCACCCCGAGAGCAAAAGCCACTTCTTCGTTCATTTCATTTGGGGTTGTCCCACGAATGTCGTACGCCTTGACGATGCGGTCAAGGATTGAGGGGTCAGTGCTCATCAGTCTGTGAGGCTATCTGCAGATAGTTCATCATCAGATTCGGGCTCAATTCCGCTATCTACGCGGGTAGGCATCGCAACTCCGTAACGAAACCGTCTACGAAAGAGAAATGCCACCATCAATATTCCGACCAAGGTGACTGCATATGACGAGCGATCCAACCGAGAGGATTGATACGACAACTTCACATTCTTTTCTGTCGGAACAACGACCATCATGTTCGGCGCTGCCCGATACACACGCGATGCACCATCGACCTGCCAGTTCGGAAAGTAACTCACTTTCACTAACACCGGAACTCCGATTCGATCAACTGAAAAAGACACCGATTCTTCTTCAACCTTCACGTCAGACACCACAACAGGTTCAAGAGACACAGGCGAAATTTTTGTTGCAGAGGTTGGTGTCACAATATCTACCTGACGTCCAGCACCGCCAGGTTCACCAACAGCGCGAGATGCATCTGCTTCAACGTTAATTCGCTGCCATTCATCTGGCCCATGATCAACCGGCAATGCTGCCCACTCACCTGTCTGCTGCAAATACGACGTACCAATTTCCAGCCAACGTTCACGCTTGTCACCTGGACGCTCATTGACAACGACTGGTTGAACCGTCAATGGTTCAACAATGGTGGTGTTCGTAATTTCATAGATATGCCACGGACCGGAAACCGCGACCTCTACTAAGTCCTTTTCAAGAACAGCTTTAGCAATAGCTTCAGCCGTATATGCCATGTAGTAACGAATTCCCATCATGCGCATATACGCAACGCCCTTGACGGCATCGTTATTGTCATATCGCAATTCACGAACAGGATTACTGCTCTGTTTAGAAAGTGCGGCTGCAGTTATGAAGTGATACGGCGTAGAACCTGCTGCTTCAAAAAACAGACCTTCCATGGATCCAATACATCCGTCGGTCCAATACGGAAGCAACATCAATGCCATCGTTGTTCCGTATTTATTCAGATCGCCGCTGTTTTCCCAGAGCGCATGACCGCATCCATGAGCAGGATCTTTCCCTAGCTTTTTCATTGCTTGAACAGCGCCGTCGTATTCACCAAACGTGCTTTTTCCTTCGTACCCTTCGAAGTTCCAACGGGCCCAACCGTCAGAGAACGCACGTTGCGATGGAAACGACAATGGCCCCCACCCGTATGAAGTACTTGTTGCGTTCGATGTGATTTTTCCGAACGGCAAGCTTTGATACCGCACACCAAGAACTATCAAACTAAACACTGCCACCAGCCACAATGCCGACGTTCCCGTATTGAGTGTTGCGCCTGGTGGTAATTGCAATGGTCGACGTTGGAGAGCAAGAGAGCGACGAACAAACAACCACACTTCATAGGCACCTATTGCAGCCAACATGTAGCGCAACAAATAAATGAACGGCAAGATTCGCGGATTCCATAGAAGTCCAATCACAGGAAGACCACCTTGAGCGACCTTGACTCCGATCATCAGGACAACGATGTACACACCCATCCAGATTCCAAGAAAACGGCGGCGCATGACAGATCCGACAAATCCGGCAAGAGCAAAAACCATTAAGAGAACATCAAGAGATGTCACGAGCGGGAAATACATATCCCACATGCTCGTAAAAGAACCACCTCCTGGTTCAGAGCCATATTTCATGTCAGTCATGAATGCGTGGCCGCCAAGAAACGGAATCACCCAAAAAGCAGACAAGAAAACTGCACACGACAAAGTGGTGATTCCGAATTTCAATCGTTGTTTATCTAGGCGTAGAAGCACCATCAGAACTGCTCCACCGAAAACGAACAGCAACACAATGCCATGACTTAATGCAGACAGCGCAATAAACAGAGCCGCCCAGCCTCGATATTTCCCATCATCAAGACCGCGGGCGAAAAAACCGAGCCCAACAATTGCAAAAGCCAAAGCGATGGAGTGCGAGAACTCTCCTGCCATCGTGGATGCGATATTTCCGCCGTAAATGGTGAAGCTCTCATCGAACACGAACATCGTGGCGCCAATAACCATGAGTTCAGGCAACGGATACATGAGTTTGCTGACACGACCCATGAGATACACACATGAAGGGAATGCCACAAGGCCAGCAACAACAATGATTTTGAATGCAATGCCGTACGGCAAAATTAGATTCAATGCAACGATTGCAAGTGCGGGTACCACCATGTAAAAGCGGTACACCGGTAAACCGGCGTACCAGTCCATGCTCCAACCAGTCAATTTCCAATGTGGAAGCAACACGTCACGCAAGTATGCAGGTCCCCACACATGAGCCCCCATGTCTCCACCTGTCGGAGTGTTGTTACGCAAAATCAAGTCAGGGTGAAGCGTTGACAGTATTAACAGAGTGGCGCCCAGCACCACAGCTGTAGTGCTCATTGATTTAAAAGTTACAGCCCACTCTTGGGAACGAGCTGACGGAGTGACCGCTTCCTGTGAATCATCCGTTGTATTGATTTCAGTATTCATAATTCTTTAGAAAATTGCAACAAGAACGAGTCCTGTTGCATTGAAGGCCATGTGTGTCGCAATTGATAGTCCTATTGTGCCAGTTGAATGACGTGCCCACCCCAGCACTAAAGCAAAAGCAAAGAGGCCTGGAAATTCAATGGGCTGCATATGAATTGCTGCAAAGAGCACTGCGGTCAGAATGACTCCGACCGATGACCCCCAGGATGCAACTAATCCTGGCTGCACCACGCCGCGATACACAATTTCTTCAACAACTGGTGCGCCGACGATGACGACAAAAGCGAGAAGGACAACCCAACCACCATGGGCTGTATCGACCAGGTCAGATGCGCGTCGCGACACTTCATCAAAAGAGAAACTGTCAGGAAAAAGACGCGCTAACGGCCAGTTCACTGCGTTGACCAAAATAAGTTGACTTGCGATTCCAAGTGGAACTCCGACCAACACATCATGGCGACGGATGACGGCACCAATTGCAACGCGTAACTCTTTCCACTTCACCTGAAGAAACTTTGTAGTGACAAACAAGTACACCGCCCACATTGCAGTGGCAGACAACGCAAGATCGAGCGTAGAAATGTCGCTGCTAGCCGCGCCTGCATTGCCAGTAGCGATGAGCACGCCAACGGATGCCAGATTTGCTAAGACAAATGCGCCGAGCCAGAAGAAAAGAACTTGACTAGCTCGCGATTGACGTGACGACGTCGGATCCAAGATAATTACCCAGCGAGGCGGCCAGGGCTGTACACATGAACGCGTTGACGACGATCTTCAAGGTGCCACCCAGAAGGTGCCGTGAGCCGATTCGCGTGTTGAGCACATAAGTCATACGAATGAGGGTCGCGTTCTGGGCTTAAATCATCAAGCCACACCAATGAGCGCGAATACTGGTAGGTCAATGTGACCGAGGCGTGGTGGACACAGCCTTGTCGAGTGCATTGCCTTGCCATACCTGAAACGGTAGTCACCGTGGGTCACGAAATAGGCGATGCCGCAGGTACGGCGGCGCATGGCGCCCGTAGCATGAACAGATGAGCGATATCCCACCGCCCCCTCCACCGCCACGCACCCCTCAGGGCCGCAACCCCATGAAGGGCCTGCGCAATGTCAAGCCCGGTGTGGATGGAAAGCCTTCCATGCCTAAGTGGGCCATCTGGGCCATTGTCGGCGCCGTCATTGTTCTTGCATTCGGCAGTCAACTTCTTGCCACCCCTACAGGAGACAAGCTCAGCTACACCGAGTTCTTGGTGCAGGTAAAGAACGGAGACGTCAAAAAGGTCACCATCAACAATTCATCGAATGTGATTTCCGGAACCCTTCAATCAGGTGCAAAATTCACCACTACCGGAGCCGTCGCGCTTAGCGATGCCGACGAGCAACTTCTGAAGCAAATGGGAGTCGACTACGACTTCAAGACGCCACAGGCGAACTGGATCTCAAGTCTGTTGCCAATTGTGCTTCCATTCGTCTTTGTCATTGCGTTCTTTATGTGGATGCAGCGCCGTGCCATGGGTCAAGCAGGCAGCGTGATGTCTGTTGGTCGCAGTAAAGCAAAGGCGTACCAAGCCGACAAACCATCGACCACTTTTTCTGACATCGCTGGTTATGACGGCGTAAAACTAGAGATCAAAGAAGTAGTTGACTTCTTGCGCAAACCAGAGCGATTCAAAGAAATTGGTGCGCGAGTACCAAAAGGTATTTTGCTTGTTGGTCCTCCAGGAACCGGAAAAACTCTGTTCGCACGTGCCGTAGCCGGTGAAGCCGGAGTCGGATTCCTCTCTGTTACCGGTTCAGATTTTATGGAGATGTTCGTCGGAGTCGGCGCAAGTCGCGTCCGCGACCTATTCGCTCAGGCTAAGAAACTTGGCAAAGCAATTATCTTCATCGATGAAATCGATTCCATTGGTCGCAAGCGCGGAGCAGGTCTCGGTGGCGGACACGACGAACGTGAACAAACACTCAATCAGTTGTTGTCAGAGATGGACGGTTTCGAAGCAACAGAAGGCATCGTCATTCTTGCTGCAACCAACCGACCAGACGTTCTTGACACTGCGCTTTTGCGACCAGGCCGATTCGACAGACAAATCATTGTTCCTCTTCCTGAATATGAAGAGCGGTTGGCTATTCTGAACGTTCATTCACGTGATAAGCGCATGAGCACTGAAGTTGACCTTGAAACAATGGCACGCGCGACTCCCGGAATGAGCGGTGCAGACCTTGCAAACCTCGTCAACGAAGCTGCACTGTTTGCAGTGCGTCGCGAATCTCTTGCCATCGAACGAATCGACTTTGAAAATGCTCGAGATCGCGTAGTCATGGGAGCCCGTCGTGAAAGCCTTGTGCTCAATCCCGAGGAAAAACGAGCAACGGCATACCACGAAGGTGGACATGCGGTTTTAGCAACTGTGCTTCCCCACTCTGACCCTTTACATAAAGTCACAATCCTTCCGCGTGGCATGGCTCTTGGTGTCACATGGACCTTGCCAGAAGAACGCCACACGTACTCACGCGAATTCTTTGAAGATCTGATCTGCAAAGCAATGGGTGGCCGTGTAGCAGAGAAGATTATTTTTGGACACCTCAACAGTGGTGCAGCTAATGACTTAGAACAAGCCACCGGTATTGCGCGTCGCATGGTTCGTGAATGGGGAATGTCAGACAAGATCGGCCCTATGGCATGGTCCGGACAACAACAGGTGTTCTTGGGTGAAGATCTCATGACCAGTGGTCGTGAATACAGTGATTCAACTGCTCAACTTGTCGACAATGAAATTTCGCGAATCTTGCTCGAACAAGAAGCTCGTGCTCATGAAGTACTCAGTCGTCATCGTCGCGGTCTTGAACTAGTCGCAGAAGCTCTACTAATTGAAGAGACTATTGACGGACCTACTGTTGGCCGATTGGTTCAACAAGGACTAGATGCCCCAGCGACCAGCGAAGTACAGGCCTAGTTTTCAGCACCGTGGCATGAGCCAGGAGAACTCCCAGGCTCACGACATTCTGCAACTGCAGCCCATAAATCTTGTGCCTTGATTGGCCCGAGGAACCCCGCCTTCACGACTCCGTCAGCATCGGCAATAACCAATGCTGGAACTGCGTTGATGTTGTAGCGCGCGTGCATCTCAGGCGCTGTTGTGTAATCAACGCGAACCACTGCGACATCACGAGACGATAAGACTTCAGCTTTGGTCGCAACATCTGTGCAAGCAGCACATGTTGCAGAAGTGAATACCACAACAATCCATGGCGCCTCTGGTGAGACAAAGTCACTGCGATCTAATTGCACCGGCAATTCGTAACTTGCCTGAGTCGGTGCATCAACTTTTCGACGACGAAGCAACCATGAAACAACGAGTGCAACAATCATCGCGACAACGACGGTGATGACGCGAACCATTATCGAGACCTTATGGGAAGCGCCCCGACAATTCCGAAACCGACTAATCCATGCCCCCGTGCCGTGCGGCGCTGTACGACCACCGGCACTGTTGCTGTGATTGTCACTTCTCCGTCTTGTACGTCGTCAGGAACTTCAACGGTAATAAGTGATGCCGCAGTCAGAGCCACATTGACAAGCTGTGGTAATTCCACTTGACCGCCAGGTCCACTTGCAGAGACAGTAAAAGTACCGTCTGTTCCTGTTGTGTTGAGAATTGATAAAGCATTGCGAGTTCCCTTTGCAACACCGCTTGGGATTCTCCACTGCGTTGATACCAATCCACCAGGTACGCCATTTGTTATGGCGGTAAACGAACTTCCACCCAGTCTCTGGCTCAACACATGCTCCACAATGACTGGCACATCATTGACAGATGAAACAACCATGGCATGATCGCCCTTTGGTAAATCTGCGATGGAATCAGTATTGATCGCCACTACCTCTCCAGCAGGCACATCAATTGCTGTAGACGGCGCTGCAGCAGTTGAATCTTGATCAATGGCAAGACCATTCGTTATTCCTTCTCCGAAGAATGTCACGTTTACTTGTGCATTCGAATCAGACGGATTGAACACCATCAATAATTCAGATGCCAAAGAACCTGTTCGACCAGATGAAAACCACCACTCGCGAGAAGCCATCGGTATACCAACGGTTGTGGAATACCCAAGCCGTCCGGCACCTAAGTAGTGCTGAATTCGTGACGCAATAATTTGGCCGGTCGATGCTTCAACTTCAACTGCCAAACGTGCTTCATTCTGCGCGCCAGCATCAGCCAAGGAAATACTTCGTGCTGATCGACCGTCCAAAATGATTCCCTGTAAAGCAGCGGGCGTGCGGCGTCCATTTGTCGTGGTGTATGAAACGTTGACAACAGCGCTTTCGGGGAATGGATTCGTTAGCACCAGTCGCTGTGTGGACCCCTCTGCAGTAAACCCATCTGCGAAATACCAAGAGTTAGACGTTTGTGACACACATTGAGACGTGACGTCGCCAGCTGCGTAGACAAGTTCTTGTTCCACCGACCCTAATGATCCGATGATCTCAACAATCGGCACAACAACACCTACGGTTCGGCCGCGCAATACATCTAGTACTTGGCGAGAGCGAGCTGGAACCGAAAAAGTCTGTGCATCGACTGGAGCATCACTGAGATAATTCAATGTGGCAGTGATGTCGCCATCGCTGGGATTCACAACAGTGACCGATGCACCATCGATTCCGTCGCCAGCCGCTGCGCCAGGACAAAACCAAGACGTACTGATACGCGCTTCGTCTACAACTTGTGGAAACCCAGCAAAGTCAACAATGGCTGACGACGCGCCGACTGATTCTGAACCGGTATGTCGATCAACAACTACGACCACGGCTACAACTGCACTTAGCAGAGCAAAAGAAAAAACGCGGCGCAGAATTTTCATGACGCACTCTCATTTGTGAATGTCATCACAGGTGTTTCCGACATCACAATATCTCCACGTGCGATGCGTGATTTACGACGAGGACGCAAGAGTGAAATAAAGAGAACAACACACCACGCAACAAACTGGGCAAGGACAGCCAACGAATGAAGCAGGCTTGTTTGGTATGTCAGAGTGATACGACCAGGGGCAGTGATGTCGTAAGCATTCGTCAGACCAAATGCTGGTCGAGCCTCGACTGACGTATCTCCAGCTGTCAACTTCCAGTGCGTGCTAAACGGAACTGCCAAATGCACGGTTCCGCTTTCTACATCTGCGGTTATTGCTCCTTCTGGCCGAGGCGGCGAAGGCAATGGTGTTGCACCAGAAATATCTGTAGCAATCATTGATGTCGCACCGGCAAGAGTGCTGCTTTGAGCACCAGCCGCGGTCAATACAGATCGAACAGGTATCCACGATGCATTTTCAAAAATCACTAAATCTGGTGATGCATAGAGGCGGCGCAGGTCTAACTGTCGCGATAACGAATCCACCAAGCCACGGGGTGCAGCAATTGGATCACTGCGGGTGGATTGTCCACCATCGATGATCGGAACAACAATGAATCGCACTGCCAAGGGAGCAAGCAAGCGACCTGCACGCGCAGTTTGTCCACGAACAATTCCGTACAAAGCAGCGACTGTGTTATCACGCGCTCTTGTTGGCGGAATCTCCCATTGTTCTTCGATAGTAGGTGCACTGCCATTAACGACGGAATAGGAAATTCCCCACCCAAAATTCAGCGGTGCACCAGGAAGGGCTCGTGCGTCTCCGATGAACAGGGTGCGATAATCCCCCGACACTTGAGCGTCTGGTAATTGCGTCAACAACTGCGGCAATGACAACGATGGCTGATTCCATCCACCGTCCACCGCATTGACAGCAACAGGAACAAGTCCTACGAAAAACAGAGCGGCGATCAGCGCACTGACAGGTTGGCGCCAACCGAATCGGGCACGTCGTAGATCGATCGCTAATGCTGCGCCCATGGCGCCAGCACAGATTGCAATTCCAAAGGCAACTGGTACAAGCAATATTGCGGGTTCTGGTAAATGAACCGGGAGAAGAGCCGAATCATCAAGAATCGCTATAGCAAGACCCACCGCAACAAGATTTGCTCCGCGCAATACCCATCCAGAGCGCACACCGTGAACAAGCAATACAGAGCCAGCCACTACTGCGTATAAAGCGATCGTGACCGAAGATAAAACAAACCCGCCAACATTGAATGTTGCCAAACCAAACAGACCTATGTTGCGTCCAGATTCAACAGGGGCTCCGGTGAGTGCTTCCCACCAACCAGAACGCACATACGTTCCGGCCCACGGAAGATTCAAGACAACGCCAGAAACGATTGCAGCACCCGTGATGAAAATCCAGCGCATCGCCCACATGATTTTTGTTCCGTGAATAAAGCTGACAACAGCAAAAACAACAGCGACGAACGGAACAACAAGAACGACCGAGGGTTCAAAAGCAAATACGACGCCCAGTATCAGAACCAAACTGGCCAGCCAACGACGCCATTGAGCAACCGGCGCAACTGCCATCAACTCTTCAGATAACCCTGCATCTAGATCTGCATGCCCTACCAACATGCGACATAAATGCACTATCCATGGCAAAGACGCATACATCAAGAGTGCGCCCCACCGACCAGATGAAATTGCCGCATACGGCAATGGCACCGCCGCATATGCAGCAGTTGATGCAATACGTGCAGATCGTGTGCCGAGTACTGAAGCAAACCGCCACACTCCAAGCCACCCAGCGACAGGCAGCAAAACAATGAGGAATGTGTGAAGCAATCCCATGTTTCCAAAAGTTGCAATTGCACTAGTTGCAAGAACGGCAAAACCCGTCGGTATTGCTGACACTTGTCCGAAACCAGCTCCCCACCAGCCCGATGCATACGAACGAACTAGTTCTCCCATGGACGCCGTGAATGGCGCCATCTGACCTACAGCAACGACACCGTGCACGAACAGTGTTCGCGAACCGATAACGAATATTGAAACAAGGACGGCCCACAACACATACGCACTACGCGCTGTGGCTTCACGCACTTGACCGGCAGCCTGAGCCTGAGCTTGACCTGCTTGCGCTGCACGCCGACGAAAGAACATGGCTACATATGCATTCCCTGCAAGCTGCAGTGCACGAACCTCATCACCAGATACTTCCCGATGTTTTGCGATTGCTTCTCGACGTTGACGAATACCAACAACACCAAATGGCAACAGAGCGAGCGCTCGCACTTCATCGAATGCACGACGGATTCGTCCGGTAGCGCTGAGAACAAAGAAACGCGACACTGTAAGAACAACCATCTGCAAGACCGTTGTCAGTAACTGAGACGCTGACGTCAAAGAGGCAACGGTTCGTACGCGCTCAATCTCATTTTCAAGGAAGCTTTCCTGAGTGTTTTGACTGTTCACAGTCTGTGATGAGTTCTCACGATGACGACCAACCGCACTTGGTGCGACCATTACGCGAGCAGCCGTGGCATGAAGCCTCCAACACAAATCTAAATCTGCGCCCGCCACTGGAAGATCAGGATTAAACCCACCAATGAGAGAAAAGAGGTCTGCTCGAATCAACAAGCACGCTGACGACACAACAAAGACATCTTGCACAGCATCGTGTTGCTCTTGGTCTAGTTCTCCGTCATCAGCAATCGGCAAACTGTTACCGAAACGGTCAACAGAAATACCAACACTTTGAATCATGCGCGGGTCGTCCCAGTACACAAGCTTTGGTCCCACAGCTCCGGCATTTGACCTGTACAACTCTTCAACAAGTCGACTAATCGCATCAGGAGCTAGCGCGACATCATCATGCATAAAGCAGAACAGACCGTTATTTCCATCGACGAGATTCAGTACTGAATTGCATGCAGCGCCAAAACCTGGATTGCTCCCCAAGAACCGCACGACCGCATTTGGTAATTCAGTTGCAACGACATCAAGGATCTCGCGCGCAGAAGGGTCATCTTCGGTGCCGGTGACCAGCATGAGGGTCTGTAGGGCGTTGTACGACTGACCAGCCAGGCCCTGAAGGGACTCTGCTAGCCATTGACCCCTCTCGTGGACGACCATGACGGCCACCACGGGGGGAAGGGAAGAAACAACCTGAGCCTCAGTCACGCCGTAGGCAGGCTAGTCGCCTGCCTGCAATCCCTGCGGGCAGGCTCTGATTCCCGTGAAATAGGTATTAATCTGAGATGCTTGCAAAAGTAAGCACTAGTGGGTACTCTTGGACCATGACCAAGTTTTCGTTTCCTCACATCACACTTCCCCACATCACCATTCCTGGCGCAGACCGCCTCCCAAAGATCGATGTATCAAAAATCTCCATTCCGTCTGTGCACTCAATTGACCTCACCTCACTTGATCTCTCTCGAATTAACCCCAGTGCGCTTCTTGACAATCCAGTTGTGAAACAAGCAACTGAACTCGGATACACAGCTGTCGGATTCGCAGTACTCGGATTTCAGAAATTGCAAGTACGCCGCGTTGAGTTTTTTGATGCCATGAAGGCACGCAACAACACCGCTCAATAAGCAAAGACGCAATATGGGGTCCTCTGCCCCGTATGCAACTAACCTTCTATCTGTGTCAGACAATGGAAGCGCAGAAAAGACTTCGCGCATTCCATTGCCAGAAGGAACAATTCCCGTCGGTATCGGATTATTCATTTCCGGTTTTACCGCATACGCATTTTTCAAAGTTGGTCAAGTTGCTCTCGGAAAAGAGGACTTCAAACCAATCGTCGCATTATGGTTCACCACCTTTGCACTGGTTCCTGGCTTCTTTATGCCAGTGGAACAAGAACTAGGTCGCGCTCTTGCCCACCGTCGCGCCTTAGGCCAAGGTGGCCGACCTGTTGTTCGACGCATGATTCCGTTAACACTGGGTCTCGCGCTCGTTCTCACGATCATCGTTGCATCTGCATCACCGTGGCTGACCTCTGACATGTTCGAAGGTCATTGGGTTGTCACAATTGCGCTCATCATTACGTTCTGTGCGTATGCGCCAATGCACCTGGCTCGCGGAATCGCATCAGGATCTGGCAGGTTTCCTGCTTACGGCATCATCATGGGAGTAGATGGCGCTGCGCGCATTCTGGCGTGTGTGTTGTTGTGGCAATTCGGCGTGACGAACGTCGGCGCTTATGCCCTTGCTGTAGCGATTTCACCAATGATTGCCGTTGCTGTTGTGTTTGCTCGTGGCGAAACACGAACAGATGATGGACCACCTGCAACTTTTGCAGAGATCACTCCCAATCTTGGTTGGTTGCTTCTAGGAACCATCATGGCTGCCGCGTTAGTCAATGCCGGACCACTCGGAGTTGATTTCCTTGCCAACGCAAGCGAAGCAGAAAAAGTAACCGCCTTTGGCAACGGTGTGTTGTTGTCTCGTATCCCTCTCTTTTTGTTCCAAGCTGTGCAGGCCGCATTATTGCCCCGATTGGCACGTCTTGCGGCCAAAGGTGACCTCACAGAATTTCGCCGTGGATTTTTTGTTCTCTTGAAAGTCGTGACTGCCGTTGCGGTCCTTGGCACAGTCGGGTCATTTCTCCTTGGGCCACCAATCCTTTCGATGATGTATGACGGCGGACTTGATCGGCGCACACTGACATTGCTTGCATTGGCAAGTGGCATGTACATGCTTGCTCTTGCGGTATCGCAAGGTGTTATCGCGTTGCATGGTCACAAATATGTGGCTGCAGGGTGGTTATGCGCGATGGCAAGTTTTGTAGCAGTGACTGCATTTGCCACAGATGATTTATTTTTGCGCGTTGAACTAGGACTAGTGGCGGGCTCTACCGTTGCACTTGCTGTCTTTTCGTACGCATTGCGGGCACGCATGAATGCAGGCGCAATACCTGATGCTGACTCAATGATTGATGCAGTTCTTGATTTCCCTCTTGAGGGATAATCACTTACTGACGAAGACGAGCAGTTTCGATTTCGAGGTCGTTCTTCACCATCATCTTGACGAGTGCCGGGAAATCAACTTCTGGAATCCAGCCCAATTTGTCGCGGGTCTTGGTCGGGTCTCCAATTAGTAAGTCGACTTCTGCGGGGCGGAAGAAACGCGGATCTTGACGTACGTAATTGTGCCAATCATCAAGACCGACTTCTTCAAACGCCAAAGTAAGGAACTCTTCGATTGAGTGCGTCTCACCCGTTGCCACCACATAATCATCGGGTTCTGGTTGTTGCAACATCATCCACATAGCGCGCACGTAGTCACCTGCGTAACCCCAGTCGCGCTTTGCGTCAAGGTTTCCCATGACCAATTCTTTTTCAACACCTAATTTAATGCGAGCAGCCGTATTTGAGATTTTGCGAGTAACAAATTCAAGTCCGCGACGTGGACCTTCGTGATTGAACAAGATGCCCGAGCAGGCATAGATGCCGTAACTCTCGCGATAATTCACAGTGATGTCATGGCCAAATACTTTTGCGCAACCATATGGTGAGCGTGGGTGAAACGGTGTGAGTTCAGTTTGAGGAACTTCACGGACCTTGCCGAACATTTCAGACGATGACGCTTGGTAAAAACGGATCTTGTTATTTTGGGTTCCACCCACCATGCGGATGGCTTCCAGCATGCGCAGCACACCGAGACCAGTGATATTTGATGTCAGTTCTGCTTGCCCAAACGAGATAGCAACAAACGAAATAGCGCCAAGGTTGTACACCTCGTCTGGCTGCACATATTCAAGGGCGTTCACAAGACTGGTGAGGTCGGCTAAATCGCCAGGAACCAGTTCTACATATGGGAACTCGTCGCGGATCTGCAGGGCGCGAGGGTTGTTTTGCCCCTTGATGAGGCCAAAAACCTCGTAGCCCTTCCCATGGAGAAACTCAGCTAAGTGCTGGCCGTCTTGGCCGGTAATGCCGGTAATAAATGCGCGGGGCATAACTGGACCTCGTTGATCAATGAATCGGACTGGACAACGGTACCACCGCGGACCTTTTGTAGAGGTGAACCCACTGTGGGTCTTACCGCCTAGCCTTGCATCATGATTATGGTTCTGGCCGGTGGTGTTGGTGCTGCCCGTTTCTTATCAGGACTCATTCAAGTGGTGGATCCGACTGACGTGGTAGCCGTGGTGAACACGGGTGACGACACCGAATTGCACGGCCTGTCAATCTCGCCAGACATCGACACAGTCATCTATACGTTGTCAGGCTCCATTGACCCAGGTCGTGGGTGGGGACTTCACAATGAATCATGGCGGGCCATGGAAGCGCTCGAGCGGTTTGAATCCGTGCGACCAACAGGGTCATCGGCTGCTCCACGGTGGTTCAACTTGGGCGACACCGACTTAGCAACACATTTTTACCGCACTGCTCGCGTTCGCGAAGGTGCAACACTGCAACAGATTACTGAAGAGATTCGCACAGCATTTGGGCTTTCCGTCACCATTGTTCCGATGTCAAATGATTCTGTGCGCACGGTCGTGCATCTTGCAGATGGCCCAGTTCCCTTTCAAGAATATTTCGTTCGCTTGCAACACAACGTGCCCGTACAGAGCGTTGAATTTGTTGGTGCAGAATCTGCTGCATTCATCGACCACTCACTCATTACAGATGCAGACACCATTGTGATTGCGCCGTCAAACCCCATTGTGTCTATCGCGCCTATTCGTGCACTAGCCGGAGTTGATACTGCACTCACCGCGCGACGAGACAGTGTCGTTGCAATCTCCCCCATCGTTGCGGGCGCAGCATTAAAAGGCCCAGCTGACCGCATGTTGGTGGAACTTGGTCACGAGCCATCAGTTGTCGGGGTCGCTCGTATTTATGCCCCCGTGTGTGGCACTCTGATCATTGATTCTCAAGATGAGCATCTTGTTTCTGCAGTAGAGCGCGAAGGAATGCGCTGTATCGCAACAGACACAATCATGTCTGGCGCTGGAGTCGCTGCATCACTCGCTCGCATTGCAATTGATGCAACATCGAATAAAGGAGGTCGCTAATGGCACGACTCATGGCATGGAGTGTTGAAGGAATCGGCGAAATAGTCCCAGGACAACAACTGGGAGACATCATTGTTGAGGCTTGCTCCACAGAACCCAACGGCCCTCTGCGCGACAATGATGTTCTCATCGTGACACAAAAGATCGTCTCAAAAGCTGAAGGACGTTTAGTCCCTATTGATCCAGATGATCCGTTGTCTCACAAAGTTCTTGTCGAACAAGAAGCAGCTCGCATAGTGCGGCGCCGTGGCGATCTCATCATCACCGAAACTAAACATGGTTTCGTCTGTGCAAATAGTGGCATTGACTTATCAAACGTCGAACGCGGATACGCAGCGCTTCTCCCTCTTGATAGTGACCGCTCGGCTCGACGTATCAGAGACATCGTGCGCGCAAAACTTGGCGTCACAGTCGGAGTCATCGTCAGTGACACATTTGGTCGTCCGTGGCGTAAGGGGCTTACAGACGTTGCCATCGGAGTTGCGGGCATTGCAGGCGTTGTCGACTTGCGCGGAACTGAAGATGCGCTCGGCAGAGTCATGCAAGTAACGGAAGTTGCAGTTGCAGACGAATTAGCAAGCACTGGCGAACTAGTAATGGGCAAATCAAATGGCGTTCCCGTTGCAGTTATACGCGGCGCTGACCCATCATGGTTTCGCGATGCATCAATGGACGAAATTGTTCGGCCTCCGAGCGAAGACCTCTTTCGCTAACGCAACGTTGCCAAGCCATCTTTCAAGGAAGTAAACGGCGACCAGCCAAGTTGAATACGCGCACGCACCGGAGACAACGACAGTCGTGCAACATCATTTGGTCGTGCTGCACTTGTGCGCGGTACTGGCGATGCTGCCCCGGCCATCACGGACCACAGGTCGGCAACTGATGTTGCAACACCTGTTCCTACATTGACCACTAGTCCGCCTGCACGATCTGTTGCGCGGGCGATTGCATCAACAGTGTCGTCAATATAAATGAAGTCACGAGTTTGTTTTCCGTTGCCATGAACAATTGGTGCGCGACCATTAGCTAGTGCTTCAACAAACGAAGCAACTACCCCATCAGATGCCCTTTGACGCGGTCCGTACACATTGCCCAAAGCCAAGATTGTGAATTCAACTCCGTGTCGTTCGCGATATACAGAATGAATATCTGCAGCCGCACGGGCTAACACTTCTTCGCTAGTACGTGGGTCATTCATATGACCTTCTTTTATTGGCAGATCACGTGCTGCGACTTCGCCATAGAGCAAACCACTCGGCAACGCCGTGATTACTTTTTCAACTCCGCCGAGACGAGCGGCCTCAAGAATAGAAACTGACAGTTGCAAACTAGATAATGCCCCATTGAGATGAGCGTGCGTCGGAGAAAACGTTGCAAGGTTGATAATGATTCGTGGGCGCCGAAGTGAAACCAATTCAGAAAATTCACGAGATTCAATTCCGATGTTTTGAAATTTGAATCTGCCAGCCGCATTGCGAGCATCTGCCAAGTTTGTAATTGAACCACTTGACAGATTGTCGACTACCTCAACTTCATGACCTTCAGCGATGAGGCGGTCGACAAGATGTGACCCAATAAAACCTGCGCCACCGCACACCATGATCATCTTTGAAGCCATGACTACACAGCGCTTTCAGGATTTGGCACTTTTGAATTCACTAATTGCGACATTGGAGGAACATGACCATCAGCACCAACGACGCAATCGGTCAGCGAAGATTCAGCACCAATAGCGCCCATCACGAGTGACCGTTCTAAACGAACGCGAGGGCCGATATGAGCTCCTGGTAACACCACTGAATCAATAATGACGCAACCTTCTTCCACAACCGCTGCTTCACCAATGACACTATGAGTAATTGACGCCGACGAGTGAACATGAGCCTGCGGCCCTACTGACGCAAGAATTCGACTGCGCGAGCCGTCGATTAAGTCAAGATTTGCTCGCAGATATGTGCTTGGTAGTCCGGTGTCAATCCAGTAGTCATCAGTGGGCATCGCAGCAAGAGTTCCGTCAGCCACCATGGCAGGAAACACCACGCGCTCTATTGACATACGTTGACCTTCTGGAATTCGACTAATCACAGATGGTTCTAAAACGTAGGTTCCGGCATTGACAAGATTGCTAGTGGTTTCACCTGGTGCAGGTTTTTCAACAAACCGCTTCACCCAGCCACCATCGTCAATTTCAACGACACCATATTGAGACGGGTCACTGACAGGCGTGAGGTGCAATGTTCCTTCCGCTCCTTGTGCCTTATGAAATGCAACAAGTGACGACAGATCAACATCACACAGAATGTCACCGTTCATGACAACGAACGTGTCTGACACGCCCGCATGACGCGCAGCAAATGCAATTGCACCAGCTGTATCAAGAGGCTCTGGTTCCACTGCGTAGTGCAGTGCAATTCCGGCACACATACCGTCCGGAAACGCTTCAAAAAACGGTTCTGGCTTGAATCCGATTGCTAATACAACTTCAGTCACTCCGGCTGAACCAAGAGTGGCGATGAGGTGTTCCAATTGACGCACATTTGCAATTGGCAACAGCGGTTTGGGGGTAGTCAGCGTTAGTGGTCTCAGCCGGGTTCCGAAACCCCCGACAAGAACAACTGCGTGCATCAGCCGCCGGTTGTAGTTGTCACGTTTGTGGCAACTGTTGTGGTGGTAGCTCCACCAAATTCTGAAGCAACAATGTCAGACAATTTCGCTGCTGAATCAGGCTGAGGGATTTGAGTTCCTGGCGCGACGTATGCAACGGCAATTGCCATTTCATCATTCAAAATTCTTACATTCGAAAAATCAGTGATGTAGCGCTTTGAATTTGCGGTCTGACCAGCTTTCGGCCAAGTAATTACTTGTACCTGAGCATCAACCATTTTTCCTGAAGCATCTTTGCACTGATCTTTATCAACTGCGTATGACACGCCTTTGTTCTGATCTGTCGGGAAAGTGATCCCCTTAGTTGTTACCTGAATTCCGTATGTATCTAAGTACAAGCCCAACTTGGCCTTCTTGCCAGTTGCGGCAACTTGTGGGTACCAACGGATAACACCATCTTCACGACTGAATACGCCGTACTTCTGAAAGTTTGGATCTGGAGAGTCTGACTTTTGCTTGTCTATTGCGAGATCAACCAGGTACTCATCGCAGTGGTAGATGCCGAAAGGAATGTGCCAACGATCTGCAGTGGTTGGTGCAATGTCAGTGGCTGATGGCGCCTGACGTGCGTAGGAAATGAGCCCCATGCCAACAATGACGATGATTGCCATGATGGTCGGGAAAAGAGTGCCGCCTTGAAAGCGCACCTTCTTGCCTTTGCCCTTCTGTGCGAGACGGGCGACCTTTTTTGCTGATGAACCACTAGCCACGAAGGATTGAGGCTACCTGCTGAACGCCCAGTGAGGCGATTACATCGAGGTATGCGTGTGCCACACGTGCTGGCGAGACATGAGATTCAACCCACTGTCGACCCTTCAAACCCGCATCTTTGCCCATGTTGGGTGAATTCACCATTGCACGAAGTGCGTCGGCAAAGGCCTCGGGATCATCAGGGTTCACGCACACTCCCGCCCCGCTGTCAGACAAAATACGCGTCACTTCGGTACCCGGGTCAATTGCAGCCACCACTGGCCGTGCCGCAGCCAGGATGCTGTACGTCTTTGACGGCACGCTGACAGCACCAAGACCAGCTCGCAATGGCACCACATGGACATCGCCAGTTGCCAACACTTCGGGCACGCGCTCGGCTGGTTGGTAGCCAGAGAATCGCATGTTCGGCAATCCAGCAGCATCATGTTCAAGTTCTGTTCTCGCTGATCCGTCACCGTTGATTACGAACACAACGTCAGGCATCTTTTGTGCAGCAAACAACATCATCGTGAGCGACTGTGAATACCCAACATTGCCCGCGTACATAACGACAGGTTCTGCACCAATACCCAACTCTTGTCGATACGCAGTCATTCGATCTTGTGGTGTGATCCGATCACTATCAACAAAGTTAGTAATGACATGAACTTTGTGTTGATACCGAGGCAACATTTTGGCACATACATTTGTGCGCAAATCCTCTGACAGCACAACCACTGCATCTGAACGGTGATAGCTCACTCGCTCCAACCACCGCGACATCGCAATGATTCGTGTATTCGTAATTGCTCCGGTCTCAATAGCGGCATCGGGAAACACATCTTGAATGTTAAAAACCGAAGGGCACCGACGGATACGACTTGCCAGCCACCCAGTTAGCCCAAGCGTTAATGGTGGCGACATGGAAATAATCGCGGAAGGCCTGCGGTGAATACCACCAGCAAACAATGTGAATATGCCAGCTATCAGACTGAACGCACCGAACCCGATCGCGCGGCGCAACAAGTTCGATTTACTTTTTCCGGGGAATGGATGAACACGAGTAATTGATCCCCATGCAGTTTTCTCGCGCCGCGCTAACCGGCCAGTCCACCCTGCGTCAATTGCATGAGATTTGTACCATGGCAACGATGTCACCACATGAACACGCTGACCCGCTGCTACAAATTCCTGCACAATTCTGGTGATGACGTCGCCTGTCGGAGCAGTGTCTGGTGCAAAGTGTGGGCACAGAACAACTATGGGGCGACTCATCGAATACCTTTAGCCGCTGCAACTACTAAGTCATATTGTTCAATGAGCTCAGTGGCTGAAATTGCAGAAGTGAATGCGCGAGCTCGATCATGACCTGCTGCAATAAGTTCATCACGACGCGCATGCACAGCTTCAAGTGCACGTGACCACGCATCTGTTGTCAGTGGGCACACAATTCCGGCATCGCCCACCACGTCAGGCAAACTTCCGCGATCACTACATACAACAGGAGTGCCACAACGCATCGCTTCAATGACTGGTGCACCAAATCCTTCGTACTCACTTGGAAATACCATCGCCTCAGCTAAAGCCAAGAATCCGTTACGGTCCGCATTCGATACGCGACCAGCCATCACTACTCGATTACTTAACCCTCGGTCAGAAATTTCTGCGAGCACCGATTCATGGGCTGATCCCTGCGACCCGATACAAACAAGTCGAAGGTCTGGGTTTCCCCATCGACCTTCGCCGTTAGCCATTATCTCTAGCAAAAATGAATGATTCTTGTGTGGGTGCGTAATCGCCGGAAACACAAGTACTGGTCCCTCGCCCAGTTCAAAACGACGTCGCAGTTCATCTTCGGATGTGATTTCACCATCAAACTCGGCTTCAAGTCCGTGACGCACCACACTTATTTTGGCTGGCGCAATTCCGAAGGCGCGCACCAGTGTGCCAGCAACAAAACGCGACGGCACAGCTATGCGGACTGCACGGCGTAGAGAGGACGGAACCATCTTTTTTAGATAGCGCAATTTTACTGGCGCTACGTAATGCGGATAATCAATCCATTGCACATCGTGAATTGTTAGCAATGTGTGTTTGTTTCCAACTCGCGGAACAGATCCACCGCCATGATGTACAACGTTGTACTTACGTGTGCTCAATGCAAGCCATGTGTGTTCAAGAAATATACGTTGGGCGCGGCTGGTACAAGCACCTGGCGCCTCATACACAGTAAATGCGGCGGCTATTCGCGGGTGTCGTTCGGAAAAACCACGTGGTGCAAAAACATCAATGTGATAGTTGTGCGTTATCAATGCGAGCCCATCAAGTTGACGCAATAGGTATTCCTCGCTGCCGCCAACTCCTGGCACACACCACAATAAATTCATAGCTGCATAACGAGTAATCATGAGCGCCGCCCAAGAACTTCTTGATACGCACGCATTGTGGCTGTCGCAGTATCAGCCCATGACACTGAAGATGCTCTCGCCAGACTTTTCGTGCGTAATTGTTCAACATCTGCAAATGCCTCAGATAATCCGGCAGCAATTGACTCGACACTCAGTGGGTCAATAAGTACTGCTGCCCCACCCGCCACTTC
>CAEZZL010000003.1_pt1 | contig 32544 bp, 29 predicted proteins | sample 7266441 | NCBI WGS metagenome assembly CAEZZL01 (sample SAMEA6813959, study PRJEB35770) | uncultured Acidimicrobiaceae bacterium | biome: Freshwater; feature: Freshwater reservoir; material: water | place: Czech Republic | collected 2016-08-15 | depth 30m m
AAGTGCAGCATCAGTTGGTGTTCCGTATGCAAGATCGCCAGTGACTGACATGATGCTTGTGAGGCTTTGTGTGCGGTGCGGATGCTCAAGTGCAACAGTTTGAGCAATCATGCCGCCCATTGATGCTCCGATGATGTGCGCTTTGTCAATCCCGAGATGATCAAGAACACCAATGGCATCTGCTGCCATGTCAGACAACGTGTACGGAACGGGCACCGTGACCGGCTCACCCATCGCTGCTTGCATGGTGACTTTGTCAGTTTCCACAATGACGCCGTCATGTTTAAATGACAAACCACAATCGCGATTGTCGAAGCGCACCACATGGAATCCTTGAGCAACAAAGAGCTGCAAGAACTCTTCAGGCCATGCAGTCATCTGGGCGGTAAAACCCATGATCCACAGCAACGTGGGATTCTTTGGATCACCCAAAGTGTCGTACTCGATATTTATTCCGTTTGGCAGTATGGCTTGAGGCATCTGACCATTCTCACAGGTAGCCCTGCCTCAGTGAAAAGCGGAGGAATTAGTTCAGGAGGCGACGCTTTTGTTCGAGGAATTCGTCGTCAGTAATGGTTCCCCGGTCACGCAACGCTTCCAGCCGCTCTAATTCAGAAGCCACACTCATGCCACCGGCCGAGGCGTCCGCGCGACTGATTCCTCGGGACTGGATGGTGGAATGAATGATGTTTTGCACTCTTTCCGGCTGGGCAATATCAGAAAAAGTCTGTTGACCATCTTTGCCACCCGATTCAATGAGCAAATCGCCGACTCCCAACATTCGTTCCACAATGGATTGACCAAAGTTCACGTTGTTTACTCTTTCGAGTGGAATTTCGACCCCATCTCGCGACACCACGCCCTGGCGATAAATCAACCTGTGAGAGGTCACCACGAAATAGGTGGTGCGCCACTTGATCAACTGCACAACGACCCATGCCCCGCTCACAATGATGGCTGCGAGACCGAGAAAGCTGACTGCACTTTCGAAGAAGCCAGAGGGCATCTGAGCCTTCAACATGAGGGTGAGAAACATCGACCCGAGAAGGGTGGAGACAGACGAGCCGAAAAACCACCAGTGTGGGTGGAGGTCCAAAACGATTGTTTCGTAGTCATTTAGCAGTCGCCGAGGAAAGGGCATGGAAGAAAGGGTACAACCGCCTAGTTTCAAGGCGTGACATTCCTGCACTCGCCCCCGACAGACCTGGCCCCGTCGCCAGATTCTGTGCTGGCTGGTCTCGACGCCGAGCAACGTGCGGCCGTCACAGCTCCCATCGGAATCGTTGTCGTACGTGCCGGAGCTGGTTCAGGGAAAACAACGGTGTTGACTCGTCGTATTGCATGGAGAACTTTGTCAGGAACTGCAGACATTGAGAAAACGCTCGCAATTACATTCACTCGTCATGCAGCGACCGAGATGCGCACCCGTCTGAATCGATTCAATCTTGATGGTCGTCCCACCATCGGAACTTTTCATGCCATCGCGCGGCGACTCATGTTGCAAAACCTCGAAGATCGCAACAGGCGTGCACCTGTCATTGTGAACAACCGTTCATCGCTGATGTCGTCATGTATGGGCGACGACGCCAAACATGGAGGCGTCACTGACATGCTTGCTGCAATTGATTGGGCGCACGCGCACATGATTGCTCCTGATGCTGCTGCATCGGCACTGGCGTCTGCAGGAATGAAAGTTCCACTACCCGCTCTTCGATTTACTGAAGTGTTCAAAACGTACGAACAGACAAAACGCAAACGTGGTGTCGTCGATCTGAACGACTTTATGACATCTGTTGTGCACGAAGCCGCTAAAGATCCACGATTTGCAGAATCGATGCGCTTTCAATTTCGACATATCTCAGTTGACGAAGCGCAAGACATGAACCCACTGCAATATGCATTTCTGAAAGCGTTGCTCCCCGCTTCACCTGATTTGTTTTTAGTCGGCGATCCGAACCAAGCGATTTACGGTTTCAACGGTGCAGACAAAGACTTATTCGACTCATTACCTGGCTTAACGACGGGGGCAAACGTCGTTTCCCTGCCATCGAATTACCGATGCACTCCAGAAATTGTTGCAATGGCTGTTGACTCACTTGCCCGAGACGGCCAAATAGCTAACGCCGTGTCGCAGCGACCAAGTGGTGCGGTTGTTCAGCTTGAACGATGCGCAAATGAGATATCTGAGCGGCAACTGATTAACAAACTTGTCAACCGAGCACATTCCTCTGGTCGAACATGGAGCGATATCGCAGTATTAGTGCGCGTCAATGCAGTTGCAGATGGCATTCGCGATCAGTTAGTCGCAGCCGGAATTCCCGTTCGATCCTCACGAAAGGGCGGCGCATGGGCTCGAGCCGTTGCTGCTGCTACCTCTTTGACTGGCCGCGATGACTTGTCGACATGGGCAGCTGACATTCTTGACACTGGCGAATATGCAGCTGATGATGCAGATTTTCAGATTGCACTACTGGTGCGTGAATTCCTAGATCTCCATCGATCAGGCACGGTTGATGGACGCACATTTGGTTCCTGGCTCGCTACATCTGCCGATATTGCCGAAACAGATGGTGTCGAAGTGTTGACGTTCCACTCCGCAAAAGGTCGTGAGTGGCAGTACGTCATTGTGGCCGGGATGGAAAAGGGACTACTTCCCCACCGCAGTTCTCGCACAGGTGCAGCCAGAAGCGAAGAAGCCCGCCTTGCCTACGTGGCCCTTACCCGCGCTGCGGATGAATTAGTTGTTACATGGACTGATCAGCGCGATTCGAAAACATCTGGACCATCACCGTTTCTTCCAACAGTCACCACCGCGGTACCCGTTGTTGATGCACCTCCTGAAGAATTGCGTCGCATTGCTCGGCAAAATGTGCGCACTGATTCTGTTGAAGTTGCTCTAGAAGAATGGCGAGAGCAGAAAGCGCGTGCTAGTCGTATTGAACCAAATGGTGTGTTAACAACTTCACAATTACGTCACCTTGTTCGAGATCGTCCTACCACAGAAGAAGACATTGCAGCCACGACGGACATTATTTTTGCTCGTCGTTATGCGGCAGAACTGCTTGCAGTTATTGATTCTGCGTTGGGGCGCTAAGGTCGCGACCTTTTCGTAGCCGATCCATTAATTCGGCAGGCATCGATAAAAATACTGCTTCAGCTTCGGCACACAAAGTGTCACCAATATGTGATGTGCCTTTTGTAAAAATCTTTCGACCTTCGACTCTGTCCACCCATCCGCGATACACGATTTCTGTATGCAGTGGTGTCGGCGCGCGATATTTGATTGACAATGTTCCAGTCATTCCTGGCCGTCCAGTCAATGACTGAGTCATCCCAAGAACTTCATCAAATGCGGCCGCGATGTATCCGCCATGAACATGCCCCGGCGGCCCCTCGTATGGTTCTGTAAATGTTGCAACTCCAACGATGGCACCAAGTTCCCCAAACGATTCATCTTGTTCCATGGTCATCGGCATTGATAATGGATTCATTATTCCGTAAAACGGGCTGCGGTCAGTGAAATGTGATTCAGCTGCTGCGCTCCCCGGAACGCCACCAGGAGCATTGACGTTGTCGATTGCTTTCAACACGTTGACTACAGCTGCATCAATATCTTCGATACGTGCAGTTGACATGAAGGAATCAAGAATGAGGTTGCGAGTCACTTCAGCTAAACGAACTCGCGCACGATCAGCATCTGTTAGTTCTGTTGTTCGATCATGGAACGACGGGAACGAAACGCCTTCTGATTCCTCTGAGTCAGTGTTTGTCACTTCGGCCCCAAGGTCAATAGCACTGGCGCATGATCGCTTGGCTTTTCACCTTTTCTCGCATTGCGATCTACTTCTGAAGAAATAGCACGCTCAGCTACAGATTTAGTTGCGAGCAGTAAGTCAATGCGCATTCCGTGCCCTTTGTGGAATGAACCATTTCTGTAATCCCACCACGAATACAGCCCTGCCTCATCATGGAACCTGCGGTATGTGTCTTCCATACCAAAGGCATTGACATGAGCAAGAGCATCGCGTTCAGGCTGGCTGACATGGGTGGCGCCTTCAAACGCCGCCATGTCATACACGTCGCGATCTTCTGGTGCAATGTTGAAATCTCCGGCAACAACCACGTCATCTGCAGGCCCGCATGAAGCATCGAGGTGTTGCCGCAAACGAGACATCCACGACAATTTGTATTGGTAGTGATCATTGTCAAGTTCTCGACCATTTGGCACATACACAGAACTGACTCGTACTCCCCCACATGTCGCCGAGATAATTCTGGCTTCGTGATCCGGTTCGACACCATCTGCAAAGTTGGCTACAACATTGTCAAGCCCCACTCGCGACAAAATGGCAACTCCATTCCACTGACCTTGACCAAAATGTGCACTCTCATAGCCGAGTTCAGCTATGGCTTCTGTGGGGAATTTGTCTTGTGCCAGTTTTGTCTCTTGCAAACACACCACTTCAGGAGTATTTGCTTCCAACCACTCTTGCACCCTAGGTAGGCGCGCTTTCAGCGAATTGACGTTCCACGTAACTATGACCACGTAGTGACGGTAGTAGGGATGCCCCTACCAAAACCAACTGGGGTGAAGTTAGCGCCGTTTTACTGGTGCCTTTTTGGCGACAGTTTTTTTGGCAGGAGCTTTGGCTGCCACAACCTTCTTAGCCGCGACCTTTTTTGCAGGAGCTTTCGCAACGACTGCTTTCTTTATGGGAGCAGCCTTTTTCGCAACGGAAACTTTTTTGGCAGGAGCAGTCTTTGCAGCCACCGCCTTCTTTGCAGGAGAAGCCTTCTTCACTGCAGGTGATTTTGCTTGAGCAGGTTTTGTAGCTGTCTTTGTATTGGCCCCAACCACACCTGGAACTGCAAGATCTACACTGCGACGTGCTGGCGTGTACCCAACCACTGTCAATGTCACAGCATCACCGATGGTGAAAATGTCGCGCGCACTGCGAGGTTGTGGCGTTGCCATATTGCGTAACGGAACATACCCAGAGATATCTCCAATCAGTGCAGTAATGCCATTGGCGGCATAGGACTCAACAACTGCCTTTACTTTTGAACCAACTGGGTGTTTTTCAACAAACTGCAGATACGGCATCAGAGCATTGGCCATTTTTGCTTTCACACTTGGTGGCGGAGATTTAGGCACGGGCATTGGCTTGCTCGCCTCTGGACTCGCCGTTGAAGATTCCTTCTTTACGACCTTGCCAGTCTTTACGGAACGACGGCTTGTTGCGCCGCGAACAGGAAGTCTCTCCACAAACACCCAACCGACAAGAGGGACGGGCTTGCCGCCGATCAGGCGACCTTCGTCAAACAGCCATTTGTATTTTCCGTGAAACTCTTGATAACTGTCGTTCGACAAAATAGAAGCATTGACTTTGTCGGCAATTGCCAGGACGAATGCATCGCCGCGACCCACAGCACCTGCAGGTGGAGCAACGAGTTCGTTGTTGGCAATGGCCTTTTCAAACTCTGCAGATTCTTTCTTTGCAATGCGATGGCCAAACGTGGCGTCAACAACGACAGACACTTTGGCATTCTTAAATTCATCCATCAGAGCCATGACAGCTTCGTGGAGTTGGGCAAGGCTGGGTACGGATCGACCCTCGGTTGCAATGTTCGATCCGTCGACGATGATGTGTTTGGTCACCTGTCCAGTCAACCACCCGAACCCGTCATCTGATGGGCAATCCGTCTAGCCTGTCACCCGTGATACATAAGGAAATACGCGCCGTCCTCTGGGATTTCGGAGGGGTCATCCTTTCCAGCCCTTTTGAGGCCTTTAATCGCTACGAATCCTCAGCTGGTCTCCCGCTTGACCATATTCGCCGAGTGAACTCCACCAACCCTGATGGCAACGCATGGGCCTTGCTCGAGCGAAATGACATCTCGCCACTTGAGTTTGACTCTCTTTTTGCCACTGAAAGCGAAGCCCTCGGTCACCGGGTGCCAGGGGCAGATGTTTTAGCGCTCCTCGCCGGCGAAGTTCGGCCTGCCATGGTTGCTGCTCTTGATCACGTCATTGCCTCTGGGTACCGCACAGCGTGTCTGACAAACAACGTGGTCTCAACGTCGCCAGATCCGTCACCACGACAAATTGAAGTGGCAGCAATCATGACCAAGTTTGATCATGTTGTTGAAAGCAGCAAGGTTGGTTGTCGTAAACCTGAACCCCGCTTTTATGAAATCGCCTGTGAACTGGTCGGAGTGTCTCCCGATGAGTGCATTTTCCTTGATGACCTAGGAGTCAATCTCAAGCCAGCTGCTGCCATGGGTATGCGCACCATCAAAGTCGGCGACCCCACTATTGCTCTTCAGGAACTATCAGACCACTTGGGTCTTCAGTTTTAGAAACCCGAAAACGTGTCATCCATCAGGTCGGCATGTTCTTGATCATGAATAGCTTTTGACCCAGTTGCTGGGCTACCCGCAGCAATTCGCGATGTATGACGCAAGTCGTAGCCACGTTCTTTCACTCGCCAAATGAGGTGTTCGACGAAATGCCATGCACCCATGTTCTCTGGCTCTTCTTGTAGCCAGACAATTTCTTTGGCGTTCGGGTAACGCGCAATCACTTCATTGATCTGATCAATCGGGAATGGATACAGCTGCTCAACTCGAACAACCGCCACTGGGGCATTGCGCTTGTCGCGTTCCGACATGGCATCCCATGCCACTTTGCCACTACACAACACAATGCGCTTCACCGAAGCCTTGTCGCCTACGAATGGATCATCAAGTACTTCCATGAAAGATCCAGAAGTCACATCTTCCATACGAGAGCGACTTTCTTTCATACGTAGTGGTTGCTTCGGAGTGAAGATAATCAATGGCTTGCGAATGTCACGATGCAATTGACGACGTAGAACATGGAAGAACTGTGCAGCTGTAGTGGCATTGACAACTTGAATGTTGTCTTCTGCGCACGATTGCAAGAATCGTTCAATGCGAGCGCTGGAATGTTCTGGTCCTTGGCCTTCGAAACCGTGTGGCAACAGCATCACCAAGCCATTTTGTTGTTTCCATTTATCTTCAGCAGCTACCAGGTACTGGTCGAGCACAATCTGCGCACCATTGACGAAGTCACCAAACTGTGCTTCCCACATAGTGAGCGTGTTGCGGTTGGTATGTGCGTATCCATATTCAAAACCAAGTGCTGCATATTCCGACAACAACGAGTCATACACCCAGAATTTTCCTGTTGCTCCTGGTATTTGCTGAAGCGGAATGAAATCAGTTTCATTTTCGTAATCAACTAATGCTGCATGCCGGTGAGCAAATGTTCCACGACGAGAGTCTTCTCCCATCAAACGAACATCAAAACCTTCCATCAACAATGAACCAATTGCGAGCGCTTCACCTATTGCCCACTCGAAGTCACCATCTTTTTCAAAAGTGGCCTCACGAGCTGCAAATTGACGAACAAGTTTTGGATGAGGCGTGAAGCCTTCTGGATAATTCGTCAATTGTTTGAAGATTCGGTCAAATGTTGCCTTATCGATTGCAGTATTCACATGTGGCTGAACGCCAACCGGGGTGGGCGGCTTTGCAACCTTTACTTTTTCTGGCGCATGCGAACGAGTGTCATCGAGCGCTGATTGCAATTTGCCCTGATAGTCCTGCAAGACCTGTTCAGCAACTTCGAGACTGATATCTCCGCGCTTGACCAGTTGTTCCACATACATTTTGCGAACACTGCGCTTTTCAGCAATGGCCTTGTACATGAGTGGCTGGGTATAGCTCGGATCATCACCCTCATTGTGTCCGTGCAAGCGGTAGCACAGCATGTCAATAACAACGTCCTTATGGAACCGTTGGCGATATTCGAACGCAAGACGAGCAACACGTGCACATGCTTCAGGATCATCACCGTTCACATGGAAAATTGGTGCCTGCACAGTTTTGGCAACATCAGTTGCATACATCGAGGAACGCGCGTATTTCGGCGCCGTGGTGTAACCGATCTGGTTGTTCACTACTAAGTGAATGGTTCCACCTACGCGATAGCCCGAGATGTCACTCATAGCCAAACCTTCAGCAACGATGCCTTGACCTGCAAACGCAGCATCACCATGCATCAAAAGCGGCAAGACACTGAACGCAAACGGTGGCTCAATTTTGTCTTGCTTAGCTCGCACCATTCCGAGCACTACGCCGTTGACTGTTTCCAAGTGACTTGGGTTTGCCGCCAATTCGATTGCGATTTCATTTCCAGCAGCAGACGTGTATGTGCCCTGCGCACCAAGGTGGTACTTCACATCGCCACTGCCCTGCACCGATTCAGTGCTGATATGGCCTTCAAATTCCTTGAAAATTTGCTCGTAGTTCTTTCCCATGACATTCGCAAGAACATTCAGTCGTCCACGGTGTGGCATACCAACGACAACTCCGTCAAGATTTTGGTCGGCAGCAGCCGAGACAATTTCATCGATGATCGGAATCATTGATTCAGATCCCTCAAGACCGAATCGCTTAGTTCCGACATATTTGGTGGCGAGGAACTTTTCGAATGCTTCAGCAGCATTCAAACGCTCAAGAATGCGCAGCTTTTCATCAAGTGTTGGCGTGAATGTCGCGCCCTCCACTTTTGATTGAATCCAGCGCTGCTCATCAGTATTTTGAATGTGCATGTACTCGATGCCGATGGTGCGGCAGTATGCGTCACGCAGGACACCCAGTAGTTCATCAAGTGTCATCTTGTGACTTCCCGCTACGCCACCAGTTAGGAATTCACGTTCAAGGTCCCAGATGGTGAGTCCATAGGTTGCGAGGTCAAGTTCGCGCGGCATTGCTGGCGCTTTCCAATGCAATGGATCAATGTCTGCAATGAGGTGCCCACGTACGCGGTGAACACGCACAAGCGTGCTGACCTGCATTTGCTTTTCCATCATGGTTTCTTCGCGATTCATTGGCGAAGCATCTGATGACCATTGAACTGGTTGATACGGAATTTCAAGACTGCGGAAAATGTCGTTATAGAAACCGTGGTCGCCTAACAGCAACTCATGTACTCGCTTTAAGAAGAGTCCGCTTTCAGCGCCTTGGATAATGCGGTGATCGTAGGTACTTGTCACTGTGACAACTTTGGATACTCCGAGCGCATTGAGGTTTGCAGTATCGCTACCTTGGAATTCAGCTGGGTAATCAATTGAACCAACACCAACAATGACGCCCTGACCCGGCATCAGACGCGGAACAGATTGAACAGTGCCAATAGTGCCTGGGTTTGTGATTGAAACATTTGCACCCTGAAAATCAGCAATGGTGAGTTTGTTTGCTTTCACTTTGCGAACAATGTCGTCATAGGCCACAAGGAATCCGGCAAAGCTGAGCGTGTCAGCATTCATGAGAACGGGCACAACGAGCGCACGCGTTCCGTCACCCTTATCAACATCAACTGCGAGCCCAACATTGACATGAGGGTTGCGAACAAGTTGCGGCTTTCCATCAGCGGCTACTTGGTATGCATTGCGCATGTTCGGTACAGCATCCGAAATTGCGCGCACAATGGCGTGAGCAATGATGTGCGTAAATGACACCTTTGATAGCCCGTGTAGCGAGCGGTAATCATTAATGACCTTGCGATTCACTTCCAAGAGTCGCGCTGGCACATTGCGGAAACTGGTTGCGGTTGGAACAGACAGGCTCTTTTCCATGTTGGTGACAATTGCTGCACCAACACCACGCAATGGCTCGAGAGTTGATCCTTCAGGAACCGAAGTGACGGGGGCAGGAGCAGAAGTCGCAGGAGCAGGGGCTGGAGATTGAGATGGAGTGGTCACTGCCACGGACGGCTGAGTGACTGCGGAGCCGTTCGAGCTTGCGAGAGGCGACGCAGGCGCTGCGGCCGTCAAAGTGGCAGCGCTGCGGTAGTCGCTGAAAAACTCGCGCCATGCCTCACTTACGGAGTTTGGGTCGGCGCGAAATTGCTCGTACATCTCTTCTACGAGCCACGAGTTCGCGCCAAAGTCTTGCGTACGGTCAGCTATGTCTGCCATTGTCGCCTCGATCACTGCCCAATTGGGCGCTTGGGCACCATTTGCTCTGATGCCACGGACGCCATTGTCCGCGTGACAAATGGTACTTGCCCTGATCGCTTGAGTCCGACCTATTAGACCGATTCGCTTGTAAATTCGGTCTCATGAAACGTCTTCTTTCCTTCTCAGCCTCCGTAGCTCTACTGGCAGCATGTGGAGGTGGCGGAACCTCCACTCCTGCAGAAACTCTGCCAACCGGCGCCACGGTCATCAAGGCCGTTCAATCGTTGAGATTTGACGCAAAGACCTACGGACCTGTTGCTGCAGACGACATCGTCATTGGCTACAAAAACGAAGATTCTGTGCGCCATACGCTGATTATCGCAAAGGACAACACCAAAGTTCCTAATTTCAAATTAGTGATTGGACAAAACGGAGCAGTCGACTCTGGAACCGTCACGTTGGATGCCGGCACCTACACACTGTTGTGTGATGTGCCTGGTCACAGCAATATGAAAGCAACACTGACTGTCGAATAGACAAAGAGTTTTCAGAACGCAAAAGGGCCGCCCCAATGGGGCGGCCCTTTTACATGTCGAAGTTGATTAGCCCATGAAGGCAACGGAGAGGCCGAAGAAGACCGCCCACAACACCACCGATGAGATGATGGCATTCTTGTGGCTCTCATATGGCCACAACATTTTGTTGCCAGCCTTGATGCCACCGAAGATTCCGATTGCATTCAATTCAAGCAATGCGATGATTGCAAGCGAGATGAACATAAAGGCGTTTGCCCCGCCTTTGGTAGCTGAGAAAACTTCTGGGTAGAAGTGCGCTGCACCAACCATGTAGAACAACATGGATACTGAGAACACCATGTTCTGACGTGATGCAAGAAGCGCCTTTCGGCCGCATGTCGCAGCATCAGGATTTGCTTCGCCACCACCAAGAACATTGACTGCATTAGCGATAACAACTTTTTGGTTCTTCCAAATAATCATCCAAACGTTCGCAGCCATCAGGATTCCGAGGGTCATACCGACTGAAATAACTACGTTCTTTGCATTCAACGGATCTGAACCAGGATGGTTCATGAATTCCTTCATGTAATCAGGAGCGACAATCGTGATGAGAAGTCCAGTTGCAAGTGTTGCGATCGAGGCCCAACGGAACCACCACAAAGCGCGAGTAGCAATTTGCGTCACAGTGATATTGCGAGCCTTGCCTTCATCGCCATAGGCAGCAAGGCCTGGCACCTGAACGAAGTTGAAGTAGTACAGCAATCCGATCCATGTGATACCCGCAAGAACATGCAGATATCGGAACCAGAAATTTCCGATTGTGTTTTGTGTGAGCCAAGCGACTGCGGTCATGTGTATGTCCCCTTAGTAAGCGCCCGTCGGGCGAGCAGCACCCAAAGTAACAGCCCAAAGGGGCGGACAGGCGGAACTTGGGTTTCGCGAACTAACCTCAAAGCACCATGGCACACGAGTTCATCTATACCTGTTACAAGTTGGCTCGGTTTTACCCACCAGACCGCACCATTCTTGAAAATATCTCGCTCTCCTTTTATCCAGGGGCGAAAATCGGCGTTATCGGCTCAAACGGCAGCGGTAAGTCCAGCTTGTTGCGCATCATGGCTGGCCGCGACGACGGCTACACCGGCGAAGCGCGCCTCACCCCCGGATTCACCGTTGGCCTCTTAGAGCAAGAGCCACAGCTCGACATGACCAAAGATGTGCTCGGCAATGTGATGGACGGCGTTGCCCCTATCCGCGACCTTCTCACTCGATACGACGAAGTCATGGCTATGTGGGGAGACCCCGATGCTGACTACGACAAAGTGGGCGCTCTACAGGCAGACCTTGAAGCAAAAATCGAAGCAGCCGATGCATGGAGCCTTGACCGCAACGTAGAAATTGCAATGGACGCACTTCGGTGCCCACCAAACGAGGCTGATGTGTCGAAATTGTCTGGTGGTGAAAAGCGCCGCGTCGCATTGTGTCGTTTGTTGCTGTCGCGCCCTGATCTACTTCTTCTCGACGAACCTACTAACCACCTTGACGCAGAGAGCGTTGACTGGCTCGAGCGCTTCTTGAAGGAATACCCCGGCACCGTTGTGGCAATTACGCACGACCGTTACTTCCTTGACAATGTTGCAAGCTGGATTCTTGAACTCGACCGCGGTCGCGGCTTCCCATTCGAAGGCAACTACACCTCATGGTTAGAGCAGAAGCAAACTCGTCTTGAGGGCGAAGAAAAGTTGAGCGACACTCGTACTCGCACATTGCAACGTGAACTTGAGTGGGTGAAGATGTCACCGAAAGCTCGTCAAGCAAAAGGTAAAGCTCGTCTTGCCGCGTACGACAAATTGCACGCTGAAGCAATGGCTGCAGAACGTGGACCAGACAAATTGGAAATCGCAATTCCTGCTGGTCCCCGACTTGGTGACAACGTCATTGTTGTTGAAAACCTCACCAAAGGTTTTGGCGATCGTTTACTAATCGAGAACTTGTCATTCTCATTGCCGCCAGCTGGCATCGTGGGCATTATCGGACCAAACGGTGCTGGTAAAACAACACTGTTCAGCATGCTCACTGGTCAAGAAGCACCCGACTCTGGCACCGTCACCGTTGGTGACACTGTTCAACTCAGTTACGTCGACCAGAATCGTGATTCATTAGACCCCGCAAAGTCTGTGTACGAAGAAATCACCGAAGGTGTTGAGCATATGAAAGTGGGTGGACGTGAGATTCACGGCCGTGCATATGTTGCAAGCTTCAACTTCAAAGGCGCTGACCAACAAAAACTTGTGGGTGATCTTTCTGGTGGAGAACGCAACCGTGTCCATTTGGCCAAAGTCTTGAAGCGTGGCGGAAACGTATTGCTTCTTGACGAACCCACAAACGACCTAGACGTTGACACATTGCGCGCATTGGAAGATGCTCTTGATCAGTTCCCTGGTTGTGCTGTAGTCATCAGTCACGATCGCTGGTTCCTTGACCGCATTGCAACACATGTTCTTGCGTTTGAAGGCGACAGCCAAGTGCGCTGGTTCGAAGGAAACTTCTCTGAATACGAATCATGGCGCCATAAAGAACTTGGTTCAGCAGCTGATCAGCCTCACCGCATTAAATACAAGCCACTTAGTCGGTAAATACATGTCATTGCGGCTGATACGAACATTGTGCTTTGGGGCTTTTCTCGCTGGTCTGCCTGCAATTATCGTCTCATCTATTCGTGGAAACAATGAAGGTTGGGTGCTGACATTTGGAATGATCACTGCTATCGCTGCCATAATTCTCATCGCTGTTTCAGCTACAACTTCCACAAAACGAATTGATGCTTTCAATGAAGTGCAGGCCGAACGTGTGGAACAGCGCATTCGACAACTGGTAGAAGCAGGGGCGAACGAAACTGAAGTGCGAACCTTGGTACGTGACACTCTGAATCTGTCTCGCGGCGAACAGTGAGCAACACAGAACTTTTTGATTCGTGGAAATCACTGAACGACCACGACCTCGCAATTGAACTTGCACGCGTCACTGGTCAACTATTGGTCGAACACCGTGAAGTCACCATTGAACGCGGCACAACGCAATGGCAACTAAAGGATTCCGGCGACCTACTTGCTCATAATTTTCTCATGGAAGCATTCACTGCGGTTCGCCCAGGCGATGCAGTTTTGTCTGAAGAAGGCGCAGACGACCGACGTCGACTGACATCAGATCGTGTCTGGATTGTTGACCCACTTGATGGCACCAACGAATACGGCGAAGGCCGTGCCGATTGGGCTGTACACATTGCACTATGGGAACAAAACGCACTGACCGCAGGTGCGGTATCTCTTCCCAGTATTGATGCCGTATTCGGAACCGACCCCGTAGTTGTTGTGCCTCCAAAAGAAGGTCTCAAACCCCGACTTGTCACTTCACGAAATCGTGCACCATACGCAGCCGTCCTGGTTAGTGAACATCTTGACTGTGATGCGTTTCGTTTAGGCAGCGCAGGCGCCAAAGCAATGTCGATCCTTATGGGTGAAGCAGACATTTATGTGCACGATGGCGGCATGTATCAATGGGATTCTGCTGCTCCGGCCGCAGTGGCATTGGCAGCAGGGTTGCACGTGAGCCGTCTTGATGGTTCCCCACTTGAATACAACACACCAGATACTTGGCTGCCAGATTTTTTTGTGTGTCGCCCTGAATACACCGACGCAATTTTGCATGCTATTTGGGGTCGCGACCCTCGCTAATCCCACTTCGGTGTGTGTTCACCGAGATTTGGCACAGGACCATACGTGGGTGTGTATCCATCGAAATCAACAGGCGAATTCACTGCGCGATATGGCGCTTCGCCCGGCTGCGGGGTCATGTTGATAAATGCTCCCGACGCAATGACTTGAGGGTCATTGATTGCTTCAGGAATTGAATTCAATGGTGCCCACCACACTTCTTCTTTATCAAAACGTGATGTCCAATGCGCATAATCCTGTGTTGCGAAGTGCGCGTCAAGAACAGTGATTAGTTCTTCAGTATTAATGGCTCGAGCTCGAGCGTTCTTGAAATTCTCCACCGTGGCTAGATCTGTACGATCAATTGCAGTTAACAAGCCGGGCCAATGACGGTCCCCTTCAAGGCCAAGTAACCAAAATGCGCGACCATCAGCACAGCGATAACAATTCACTTGTGGTGCAGGGTTGCGATGTCGTGGTCGCGTGCTCTGGCGCTTGCCGAACCGAAGATACACGCCGAAATCCCACCCGATTGTGTAAATACCAGTGCGCAGCAAACTGGTGGACACGATGCGTCCCTTGCCCGTTCGTTCTCTGTCAAACAACGCAGCCATTACTCCAGAGGCAAGTGACATTCCCGTGGTGTGATCACCTTGGCCGCTGCGAATGGCTGGTGGCATTTCGTCAGGTGCCACCGTGGTGTGCGCTAGTCCACTGCGCGCCCAAAATGCCCCAATGTCATACCCTGCTTTGTCAACATCAGGACCTTCAAGCCCATAGCCAGTAATGATGCCGTAAATCAGACGAGGAAATTTCTTTGTCAGTGTTTCGGCGTCAAGTCCAAGACGTTGCAATCCTGCAGGTCGCACATTTGTTACAAAAATGTCCGCCTCACTAATGAGGCTCATCATTGTGGCCAAGTCATCATCACTGCGAAGATCAAGCACAACAGAACGTTTCCCACGGTTGTCAATCTCAAACGGCGGGACTCCGACTTGATCTGCGACACCCAATGCGCCGAACACTGCTCGTTGCGGATCACCAGCGGGTGGCTCTACTTTGAGAACGTCTGCGCCCCAGTCAGCAAACAAACCAGTCACTGCGGGCCCAGCCACCCAAACTCCTAGTTCAACAACTTTGACCCCGTGTAATGGTGCGTTCGACATCTGATTCCCCCGTGCGCATTGTGCGACTACTCATTGTGTCGCATTTCGCTCCCACAAAGCGTGTGGGAGCGTCTCTCCACGGCAGAATGATTCGATGACTGAACGACCAATTGACCTTTCGTGGGGCAATTTCTCTGAATCTGGCCCCTGGGTTCTCGACCGCGACACCATTGCTTGGTCACGAGTAGCCGTTGTTCTGCGCACAGCAGCTCAAAAAGAAGTTCCATTTCTCATTCGCGCACGACGAGTACCGCCGCTAGGTCGACTGCTTGTCGTCGTTGCTCATCTTGGTTGGGCTCTGTTGCCATGGTTCGTTCAGAAAAAGCGCAACAAATTTTCAACACCTGAAGAGTCGCGCTCATACATGTCCCTACGGTTGCGCACAGCTATTGAAAAACTTGGCGCTACATATATCAAGCTTGCGCAAATTATTTCCAGCGGTGAGGGTTTGTTTCCAGCAGAACTTGTCAACGAATTTAAGAAATGTCGTGACCAAGTTCCACCACAGCCATGGGACACCGTAAAACTCATCGTTGAACAAGATCTTGGTGCCCGTCTTGAAGATGTGTTCACTACGTTTGAACAAGAATCTCTCGCCGCTGCATCCATTGCGCAGGTTCATCGGGCAACATTGCTAACCGGTGAAGATGTTGTAGTCAAAGTACAGCGAGCTCAAGTATCTGAACTTGTTCGTCGCGACCTTCGTGTCATGGCATGGATTGCACCATTCATGATTGGTCGCATCAAAGTTGCAGCACTCGCGAACCCACCAGCACTTGTTGAGCTCTTTGCCGAAACCATCGTGGAAGAACTTGACTTCCGCATGGAAGCGTCAAACATGATCGATGTTTCCATTATGTTGCACGATCTCAATCAAGAGGCATACATCGTGCCTCGTCCTCACCCAACACTTGTCAAGCGCCGCGTCCTCGTGATGGAACGTTTGCAGGGCTTCAACTTTGATGATGTTGAAGGCATGCAAGCTGCCGGTATCGATACTGAACAGGTCATCAAGGCCGGAATGATCTCCTTTATGGAAGGTGCACTTATTCATGGCATCTTCCATGGCGATCTGCACGGTGGAAACCTCTTTGTGTTGTCAGATGGACGTACAGCATTGCTCGACTTCGGCATCGTGGGTCGCCTCACCACTAAACGTCGCCTTGCATTTATGCGTCTCATGCTTGGTGCAACAACAAATGACTTGCACAGTCAAGTGTCTGCACTGCGAGACCTTGGTGCACTTCCCCATGACACCGATATTGATGCAGTGATTCGTGATCTCGGCCTGGACCAACCAACCATTGATCCCACATCGCTCGACGGCGAAGAACTTGTGGCCGAAGTGCAGCGCATTGTAAAAGCCCTTCTTGCCTATGGTGCAAAATTGCCAAAAGAACTCATGTTGTATGTCAAGAACATGGTGTTCTTAGATGGTGCCATTGCTCGCCTTGCCCCAGACCTCGACATCATCGGCGAACTCACCAATATTTCTTTTACTTTCATGCAACGCCACGGTGCCCGCCTGTCAGAAGAGTTGGGCGTTGATATGAGCACAGTCGAAGTTGACATGGGAAGCCTGAAGGCAGGTCTTGGCGTCGACGAATCTACTGAGTCCATGACCTACCGCCAATTGCAGGAGCGTCGCGACCTCATTCAAAAGCGCATGCGCGACCACATCACTAACTAGCACTATCGGCAAGACTGTAGTTGTGAGACTTATCGTTGCGCGCTGCACAGTTGAATACGCAGGCCGCCTAGAAACCCGCTTACCGGAAGCACTTCGACTCGTCATGGTGAAAGCCGATGGTTGCGTTGCGATCCATTCTGATGGTGGCGCATACAAACCTCTCAACTGGATGACAGCGCCGAACGTTATTGAAGAGAACACTGACCATTGGATTGTTCGCAACCCCAAAGGTGAGGCAATGACAATCACCTTTCACGAGATATTTCATGACAGTGATCATGTCTTTGGCGAAGACCCAGGACTTGAAAAAGATGGCGTAGAAAAACAACTGCAAGAACTACTTGCTGCATCACCCGAGGCAATGGAACCAGGCCTTACTCTGATTCGCCGCGAACATTACACAGCGCTTGGCCCTGTTGACATTTTATGCAAAGACTCTGCCGGCAACACAGTTGTGATTGAAGTGAAACGTCGCGGAGAAATTGACGGCGTTGAACAACTCACCCGTTACCTAGTTGACCTCGCAAACGATCCATCGCTTGGCACTCTTCGCGGAATGTTCGTGGCCCAAAGCATCAAACCCCAGGCTCGTACGCTTGCCGAATCACGTGGCATCACGTGTGTTGAAGTGAATTACGACGAGTTGCGGGGCCGCAAACCAGACGACTGGACCCTCTTTAGCTAACAGTTCTCACGGCTGGTCGTAGCCGTAAGTAGCCCTGTACTGTCTCCAATTATGCATTCCTTTGTCAATGTCCAAAATAAAGATGTCACTATCCGCGTGGCTGTTGAAGGCTCGGGCCCTCTGATCGTGTGCGTTCACGGTTGGCCGGAACTCTGGTACTCATGGCGTCACCAACTCTCCTACTTTTCTGAACGCGGTTACAAAGTTGCAGCCATTGATGTGCGTGGCTACGGCGGTAGTTCACAGCCCTACGACATTGCCGCTTATTCCATGCGCCATATTGCATCAGACGTCATCGCAGTAATCGATGCACTTGATGATTCTCCAACTCGGGCAAAGAATTCTCATGGTCAGGCCATTTTGTTTGGCCATGATTGGGGCGCACCCATCGTGTGGAACACATCAATTCTCCACCCCGAACACATTCGTGCGGTCGCTGGCCTCAGTGTTCCCTTTGGCGGTATTTCGAGCACTTCGTTTTTGGAAATTGCTGAATTGATTTACCAAGACAAGTTCTTCTATCAGCGATATTTCCAAGCCGAGGGTGTCGCAGAGGTAGAATTTGAAGCTGATATTGCCGCAAGTCTTCGCAAAACATACTTTGCGCTCTCAGGCAATGCACCGTTGAACACAATGCTGAAAAATAGACCTGTTGACGCACAGTTCCTCGACGATTTTATAGACCCAGATGTTTTCCCTGCATGGCTCACTGAAGCCGACCTTCAAGTTTTCATCGATGCATTCACCGCAACTGGTTTCAGAGGTTCGCTGAACAGATACCGAGCACAAGGTATCGACGCAGCCAATATGACTGAACACGTGGGTTCGTTTATTCCTCAACCGTCATTCTTTATTGGTGGCGAGAAAGACCCAGTCCGCGCGTTTGTGCCCGGCATGGACATGTACGAAAATGCTGGTCGCGCCGCAACAGATTTCCGTGGAACTGTAATTATCCCTGGCGTTGGTCACTGGGTGCAGCAAGAGGCTCCTCTCGAGACAAACATTGCTCTTGAGGGTTTCCTTTCACAGTTGTAGAAAAGCTGCCACCAGTGGATTAAGAAACCGTTGGTGTGGTTTTGCGATTCATCACGAATCCGACTATGCCAGTCAACAAGCCCAGAACAATTAGCACGATAAACCGAGTCACCATTGGGTCAGTAATGAACTGTGCAGCAGCTTTGAGTGCCGCCTTGTTGTCCGTTGACGACTGAGGAATGCGACTGCGTGCGACAAGAACCACTCCAAGGAAAATGACTCCACCGGAGAAAAGTCTGGTGCCCAATCGCAAGGTGCGTTGCCACTGACTTGCAACACTGAGGAACCACGCTGCAACTTGCAGAAGCAAACCAATGATGACAAATAGCCATGAACCACGTTGCGCCATGTCACGAATTGACTTGATATCAGTATCTCCCGGCTTGCGTTCAACCTTCAGCGGATCCATTTCCGGATTCTGGTCTTTCGGAATGGATGGGTCAGCAGAACGAATTGCCTCAATAGTGGCGTCACTGAATTTAGAAATATCAACAGACGCCGCAGGAGCATTTTCGATATAGACCGCATACACAGTGGCCGCAACATCGCCCGCGAACTCACGCAGATCTGGATCTGCCAACTTTTCCTTCACTGCATCAACAATGAGCGATTGCGCCACGGAGAACACAAGCTTCTCTGAGTCATTGTCTGCGCTGTCTTGCAATTTCTCTACCAGTTTGTCTGCAATGACGTCGCGAACATCGGGCTGAGCCAATGCGCTCTTCACTGTCGACTTGGCAGCAGCTGGTGACGACACAAAGCTCATCAACACAATCGAGATGAGGCCTAGGCCAAGAAAGACAACGCCTAGTCCCCCAAGAATTGTGGCGAATGTTCTGCGCACACGATGCCGTGACGGAGACTCTTGGTCATTGGATGGTGCACTTACTTCTGATGAACTCATGTCCAGATATTAGGGCACTTTCGGATACAAGATCATCTGAGTACAGCGAAACAGAGCAAGCGTACGCCCCGACTCTTTATGCGTGACCTCTGCATCCCACACCTGAGTTGTTCGGCCCATATGAGATGCCGTTGCCGCACAGACAAGTGTTCCCTCCCCCGCAGAACTCAACAAATTGGTCTTTAATTCAATGGTGGTGAATCCCGTTGCACCATCGGGCAGGTTGGCTTCACAGCCAGCCCCGGCACACGAGTCAGCCAAGGACACAATGACGCCAGCATGAATGAAGCCGGGAGGGCCATCAAAATCTGGGCGACGAATCGGTAGTTCGCCACGGCACACACCATTGCCGAATTCCGTTATGACTACGCCCATGAATTGAAAAAACGGTGGCAGAGACACTGTTTCTAAATGGGCACGAAATTGAGCCTCGGTCTTCATTTCAGTAACCGTAATGGATGACACCAAACGATTGCTTTACCAGTCGACGCTAGTAGCCAGACCGAATCATCAATGCGCCGATAGTCGCATTTGTAACAGGGTCTATTGCAATGGCGCTGCCGCCAGCTCTATTAACGGAATACTCATCAACTACCAAGGGTGACGCAAGAGCCAATTCAATTCGACCTATGTCATTCAGAACAAGTCGATCAGTCGGAGTGTTTTCCAGAGTCTCTAAGTCAAGGCGATGAGTAATGGCGGCTACACGAGCTGATACTTCGCCTGATGCATGCCGCACAATGATCGCATCGCCCACTGTTAATTCAGTATCGGTAAACCAGCAAACGTCAGCGATAAGTCCAGTCGCATCGACAGGTTGCTGCGCGCCGTCAACAACAATCACGTTGCCTTTACCTACATCAAGATCATCAGATAGTTCGATAGCGATTGCATCACCTGGCACTGCAATATCAACTGCGGTTCCAGCGCGAGTCAGACCCACGACTGTGCTTGTATGCCCCTGAGGGTGCACAACAACTTGGTCCCCGACGCGAATTGCTCCACCTTCAAGGCGGCCCGCGTAACCGCGGTAGTCACTGCCACCGTGCTCACGCAGCGTCCATTGCACCGCAAGACGCGCATCGATTGTGGCCACAGGCGTGATGTCCAGAGTTTCAAGAAGTTCAAGAACTGACGGACCTTCGTACCACGGAGTCTTATCGCCTGCATCAACAACATTTTCACCATCAGTTGCACAAATGGGAATCGGATGAATTGGCACTGACGAACCAAGTGTTGAAACAATTGCTGCAACATCTGTAACAACAGTGTCAAATACTGATTCGTTCCAATCAACTAAGTCCATCTTGTTTACAGCGAGAACTAAATGTGATACCCCAAGAAGAGCAGCGATAGACACATGACGTCGTGTTTGTTCCACAACCCCATGACGAGCGTCTACGAGAACGATTGCGATGTCACTGACAGAAGCACCAGTCACCATGTTGCGCGTGAACTGCGCATGGCCTGGCGTATCAGCCAATACGAAACTGCGATTCGGAGTTGCAAAATATCGGTAGGCAACGTCAATAGTGATGCCTTGTTCACGCTCTGCACGAAGTCCATCTGTCAAGAGAGCAAGGTTGAAGGTGCCATCGCCATATCGGCGACTTGCCTTTGATACGGCGTTCAGTTGATCTTCGAAGATGCCTTTCGAGTCATGGAGTAAGCGCCCAATCAATGTGCTCTTTCCGTCATCAACTGACCCAATGGTGGCAATGCGGACCTGCGTATTAGAGGCCGTGGAAACTGCTGTCATTAGAAATATCCCTCGCGCTTGCGGTCTTCCATTGCAGATTCACTGAAATTGTCATCAGCTCTCGTTGCGCCACGTTCTGTAATGCGAGCTGCTGCCACTTCGGCAAGCACGTCTTCGTAGCTGGTAGCGGTCGAACGAACCGCGCCCGTGCAGCTCATGTCGCCCACAGTGCGATAACGAACAATTTCTTTCCGAGCAACTTCACCGTCTTCAATGACAACCGGGCCACCAACTGACAACAACATGCCATCACGTTCGATCACTGTTCGTTCGTGAGAGAAGTAAATGGTCGGTAGTGGAATTTCTTCACGCGCGATGTATTCCCAAATATCAAGTTCTGTCCAGTTGGAAATGGGGAACGCACGAAGATGCTCACCCTTAACGATGCGTGGGTTCAAGATATTCCATGGCTCTGGACGCTGCAGACGAGGCTCCCAACCACCCTTTTTGTCGCGGAAACTGAGAATGCGTTCTTTAGCTCGTGCCTTGTCTTCGTCGCGGCGCCCACCACCAAAAGCAGCATCGAACTTATTGGTACGAATTGCAGTGAGCAATGTGACCGCTTGTTGACGATTGCGACTTCCTGTCGGACCCGGGTCTGGGATGTCGCCTCTGTCAATACTTTCTTGCACTGATGCCACTATTAATTCAAGGCCATACGTGCGCACGAATTCGTCTCTGTAGTCAATTACCTCTGGAAAGTTATGCCCAGTATCGACCTGCATCACGGGAAATGGCAAACGCGCTGGTGTAAAGGCCTTAATGGCCAGCCACAACAAGACTGCTGAATCTTTTCCGCCAGAGAACAACAGCACAGGAGACTCACATCCTGATACCACTTCTCTAATGATGGTGATTGCTTCTGCTTCTAAGCGATCAAGATGCGACCTACTTGCCAAAATTTCTAATTCGTTCTGTGATGTCACTGCACTCATGTGGGGCTCCTTATTGTTCTTCGATTTCTAGATGTGCAATCCGCACTCGGTTTTTGCTTGTCCGGCCCAACGGCCAGCGCGTTTGTCTTCACCCTCGGCCACTGGTTTGGTACACGGCCAACACCCAATGCTCGGATATCCGCGGTCCTTCAATGGATTACGAGGGAGTTCATGTAAGAACTCATACGTATCCATTTCTTCATCGCTGTACAGGGCCAACGGGTTGACTTTCAAAACATTGCGGGCCGTATCAAGCGACACGACTGGAGTCTGCGCACGCGTCGGCCCATCAATTCTGCGCACACCAGTAACCCAACCGCTCTTTTCGGCCAACACCGCATTAAGTGGCAACACTTTGCGCACATTGCAACATGCCTCGGTATCGCGTTGCCACAAGTTGTCTGGCGTGGCCTGCAGAGGATGAACGACACGAAGATTGACATCAAATTTTTTACGGAACTCTTCAGCAAGCCATTGTGTTTCTGCAAAGAGATATTGCGTATCAATCATCACAATCTCAATTCCTGGCACTGCTATTGCTGCCACATGAGCAAGCACCACGTCTTCAAAACTGCATGTCACTGTGATGTCAAAACCAACACGATCAGCTGCCCATCGAACGATGTCTCCTGGGGTCGCATTTTCCAAGTCGCGTGCGGCACTGGCTATTTCATCGACATGATCAGCGATGGTCGATTTGTTCCATGTGGCAACGGGCATCTAGACAGAATACCGCTATACCTGACAAAACCAGTCATATTTATCGTATTTAGGAAACCCTTGTGGGGAAAGGAAAAGACCGCCCCGAAGGGCGGCCAAATCCGAGATAGTTGATCTTTTAGCTAAAGCGAACAAGCCCTTGGTCGATAACCACGCGGTCACCCACTGAAGTGGTGAACACGGCCTCGCCCTTGCTTGTCTCCCACATCTTGATGGTGAGTGCTTCACCTGGAAGTACTGGGGACGCAAAGCGTCCTTCAATGTGCTTGAAGCGTGAAGAGTCCCCGCCACACAGTGCCTGCAGCAATGCGCGACCAGTGAATCCGTATGTGCATAGTCCGTGAAGAATCGGGCGATCGAAACCACCGATTGCAGCAAATGAAGGGTCAGAGTGCAATGGGTTGCGGTCACCGTTCAGGCGATACAACAACGCTTGGTCAACTGACGTCTTGAAAGTGACTTCATGATCAGGGCCTTTTGCTGGTGGTTCATTTTGCGGACCACTTGGACCGCGATCGCCACCCCAGCCGCCTGCATCACGAATGAACACCGACGAACGAAGTGAATACAACGGCTTGCCGTCTGACTCATCAATTGCTTCGGACTCGGTGAACACAACACCGGCTTTTACCTTGTCGTACATCGCAACAACTTTGCTTGTCACAATCGCAGATCCTTCAACAGGAAGTGTTTTGTGCAAAGTAATTGCTTGTGAACCGTGAACAAGTTTGGCTGGATTGAATTCACCAATTCCGCGCATCGGGTTTGAATTGCCGCCGCCTTGGCCGTAACCAATAACTACGGGAAATGTTGGCAATGTTTTTTGCGTTACGCCGTTTGTGTTCTCAGTGACATATTCAAGTTGATCAGTACCGATATTCAAGCTGACCGCATAGAGCAACGAATCTTTCGATGCCCATGTGACTTTGTACGGTTCTCCGACTGTGCCTACTGCATCTGGATTAAGTGCCATGATGTGTCCCCTTTTTCTTTATCGTGCGTTTTGTGGCCACGAACCATCGCGACCATCCATTCCTGCATTCGGACGAGCCTCTGCAAGAAGTTGAGCAACGATAGGTCCAAGAGTGGTGGGGTCTTCTACTGGAGCATGGCTTGGCCCACGATGCCAGCCCTCTGCAATAGCGAGAGTCTGACCACTTGCTTCGAAGATACGACCCGTAACACCGGCAGCTTCATCAGAAGCAAGCCATGTGACGATGGGGGCGATCCAGCGAGGAGAACGCATTTCGCGCTCTTCGTCGGTTTCTGGAGCATTGCCGAGACCTTCGGTCATACGAGTGAGAGCAACTGGCGCAACTGCGTTCACAGTGACGTTGAAGCGTGCAAGTTCAAGAGCGGCGATGATTGTGAACGAAGCAATACCTGCTTTTGCAGCTCCGTAGTTGGTCTGTCCGAGGTTGCCGTAAATACCTGACACTGAAGTGGTGTTGATGATGCGACCTGATGTTGGCTTGCCAGCTTTTGCCTGTTCACGCCAATATGCAGCTGCCCAACGTGATGGTCCGAAAGTTCCCTTCAGGTGAACCTTGATAACTGCGTCCCATTCTTCTTCGGTCATGTTGGTCAACATGCGGTCGCGCAAGATGCCTGCGTTGTTCACCACGATGTTGAGATCTCCGAAAGTTTCAACGGCCGTATTGATGAGGCGCTGCGCACCTTCCCATGAAGAAATATCGTCGCCGTTTGCAACAGCTTCGCCACCCATGCCCTTGATTTCATCGACGACTGATTGTGCAGGACTGACGTCGCCACCACTTCCATCCATGTTTCCACCGAGGTCGTTGACAACAACCTTGGCGCCTTGGCTTGCAAGACTGAGCGCGTGCTCGCGGCCAATGCCTCGTCCAGCTCCTGTTACGACTGCAACACGTCCTTCACACAACTTTGCCACGATGGCCTCCATATTTATTGGGTCCCCGAATGGGACCCTGACAACTCTACGAACTTGTGTCACTACCCACACAGCCCAAAAGCCCCCTAGCCTCTGAACCGTGTCAAGAAGGGTTCTTATCGTCGGAGCTGGCCCCTCAGGAACTGCCTGTGCAGCAACTCTGCACCACCTTGGCCATGACGTGACCGTCATTGATAAGGCAGTTTTCCCTCGCGATAAATGTTGTGGTGACGGACTCACAACTAACGCGTTGCGGATTCTTGAATCACTACAGTTCGATCCTTCGCGAGTACTTGATTGGCAGAACTGTTCAGAGATCGAGGTGCGCTCCCCTTCTGGGAAACCAATTCATTTGAACCTTCCTCCTGATAACGGAATTTTTGCCGCAATTGCACCACGAGAACAACTTGATGACGCGCTCGTGCAACATTGTCGCGACATGGGCATCACCATTCATGAAGGACACGGGTTTGTATCGTTCCCATCCCACAATGCAGACGCAATCACTGTTGAAATCGATGGGCTCGACCTCATGACTGTTGATTATGTCGTGGCGGCAGACGGCATGTGGTCCCCCGTTCGCAAATCACTCGGACTCAACTCCACGGGGTATCTCGGGGAATGGCACGCATTTCGTCAATATGTCGGCAACGTCACCGGATCAGCAGCAACACAGATCCACGTGTGGTTTGAAAAAGATCTCCTGCCCGGATACGCCTGGTCGTTCCCGCTTCCAGGCAACCGAGCAAATTTTGGCTACGGAATCCTGCGCACATCTGATCGCAGTACAAAGTTCATGAACGACACATGGCGTGATTTGTTTAGTCGTCCTCACATCGTTGAAGCTCTTGGCCCTCATTTCACACCCGAAGATCGTCATACGGCATGGCCAATTCCAGCGCGAATCGACAGTGCCGTTCGTTCATCAGGTCGAGTGCTGTTTATTGGTGACGCCGTGTGCGCTACCGACACTTTGACCGGCGAAGGAATTGGTCAGGCATTGGAAACCGGAATTGCAGCAGCACACGCGATTGATGAAGCAACTACTCCGAGTGAAGTTCGCGCCGCATATTGTCGACAACTTGATGCAACATTGTTAGCTGATCATCGAATGTCAGCGGCCCTCAGTCGAGTTCTTGCACATCAATTGCTGGCACGACTAGTTCTCGCCCTAGTCAATACAAATGACTGGACACGGCGAAACTTTGTTCGATGGATGTTTGAAGACGAACCGAGAGCAGCAGTGCTGACCCCTCGGCGGTGGCACCGGCAATTTCTTCGTCGCCCAGGTGCGTACCGCGCGTCATAGTGGCTGTACCGTACAGGTCATGAAAACACGTTTGACTGAAATGTTTGGTATCGAATTGCCCATCATGCTTGCGGGCATGGGTGGCGTTTCCTATGGCGATCTAGTAGCAGCAGTTTCTGATGCCGGCGGAATCGGAACATTCGGTGCAGCACCAATGTCAACTGAACTTCTCACTTCCGAAATGGCGCGCGTTCGCACTCTTACAAATAAGCCATTCGGTGTTGATTTGCTCACCGCGTCTCCTGATTCCATCGAACGGAACATAAAGGCAATTATCGAAGGTGGAGCCAGTATCTACGTTGCAGGCCTCGGTGTGCCTCGTGAAATCATCGACGAACTACACAGCCACAACATTCTTGTTGGCTCCATGTGCGGCAAAGTACGTCATGCCGTTGCCGCTGTTGCTAGCGGATGCGACTTTGTTGTCGCTCAAGGCACTGAAGCAGGTGGACACACCGGCACAGTTGCCACCATGGTTCTTGTGCCACAAGTTGTAGACGCAGTTGCTGGCAAAGTCCCAGTTGTTGCAGCTGGTGGCATTTTTGATGGTCGCGGGCTCATCGCTTCTCTTGCACTCGGTGCAGAAGGCGTATGGATCGGAACAAAATTCATTGCAACCCTCGAAGCCCACACCGGAACCGGGTACAAAGAAAAAATGTTGGAGATGGCCGAAGACGACACGGTGATTAGCAAGGCATACACAGGCAAGACATGTCGCGTAGCTCGCACCGAATGGACACAACATTTCGACGAACACCCAGAAGAACTTCAAGGCTTTCCAGCTCAAGCCATCGCCACTATTCAAGCCGGCATCGACCACTTAGGAGTTGGACCAGAAGTCATCCTTGACACCAATAAGGCGTTCATGGCTATCGGCCAATCAGTTGGTGCAATTGATGAAATCAAACCTGCTCGACAAGTAGTCGATGAGATCATGGCTGATGCACGTCGCACTCTTGAGCGTCTCGCTTCGTTTCGATAACTACAAGTGTTTTCTCTCTTACGGCGCAATCGTGATGTGCGCATGGTTTTTGGCGCACAAGTGGTTTCTTACCTCGGAGACTGGTTCGCTTTTGTTGCTCTAGCTGGACTAGTCGAAGACGTCACTAATTCTCGGTTTCTTGTGTCATTGGTGCTCGTCTCAATGACAATTCCAGGTTTGTTTATGTCGCCCATCGCTGGTTCGTTCGCAGACCGATTTGACCGAAGAAAAATTCTGATTGCCGTCTCTGGCTTACAGTCAATCTCTGCCCTCTTGATGCTGTTGCATTCTGCAGCCGGAATTTGGATCACCTTCGTTGCCCAATGTTTGATCGCAGGGCTCGCCGCATTTGTTGGCCCTTCCACTAGCGCATCTGTTCCGAACCTGGTTGACAACGACGAAGACCTGCGTAAAACAAATGCTCTCTTTGGAAGCACGTGGGGAATCATGCTTGCTGTAGGTGCAGCCTTAGGCGGAGTTTTTGCCGGAATCTTCGGGCGCAATGCTGCATTCATTGCAGATGCAGTCTCCTTTGTCATTGCCGGCCTTCTCTTTGCAGGAGTGAAGCGCCCCATGCAAAGTGAACGCACTCAAAAATCAAATACCGGACGCGTGCGTCCCATTGCCGACATGAAAGAAGCAATCAACGTTGCAAAGAAGGACCCTGTCATCCTTGCGCTCTTGTGTTCCAAAATGACCTTTGCAGTTGGTGCAGGAATTGTCAGTCAACTAGCAGTTCTTGCCTCGAACGTTTTCCATGTCGGCGACTCTGGTCGCGGATTACTGATTGGCGTGCGCGGAATCGGATCTGGGCTCGGACCAATTCTTGGCGCGCGTATTGCGGGTCGCGACATGGCAAAGTTGCTAAAAGTGTGTGGTTACGCAGGGCTCGTTTTTGCGGTCTGTTATGTCGGTGCTGCACTCAGTCCGTTTATTGGAATGGCTGCAATCTTTATTGCTCTTGCACATCTCAGCGGTGGTGCACAATGGACATTGTCGACACTTGGTTTACAAATGGAATCGCCTGATCATGTCCGAGGACGCGTCATGGCTGGCGATATGGCAATGGTGAACACAATGATTGGCTTTACCAGCATCCTTGCCGGGCTTACATCGCAATTCATTGGTGTTCGCCCCGCCATCATTATCTTTGCAGCAGCTGCTGCAGTTGCTTCAGTGGTGTACCTAATTGCGACTGCAGGAATTATTCGGCGTCTGCGCAACGAGACACTGCAGCAATAAGCCGTTCTGGTCGAGGGTCTCCATCAGCACCAGTAGTCATCATTGTGTTCATGACATATGCAAAACCAAGTTCGCGAGAAGGCTGAGCAAAGGCACACGATCCGCCAGCTCCGTTGTGTCCGAAACTTGTCGGACCAGAAAAAGGCGTGCGCTCGGAGTGCAGCATGAACCCCATTCCAAAATTAGTTGCAGACTGAAGAATGACATCTAGTTCACCATGCGGCGTGTTGCTAGTAGCGGCCCTGTTACGCGTTGATTCACCGAGCAAATGCACTCCATCAACATCAGACACCAGTGCCGCATAAATACGTGCAAGTGAACGCGCGTTAGAAATTCCGTTAGCTCCGGGAATCTGCGCTTGATGCACTTCCTTCTTATTGAAAGCTCCTTGCCCAAAAGCGCCGTTCAGCGACAAGGCAGCGGCACCCTTCGTACCTGGTCCACTGATCTCCATCAATGTTTTGATCTCTTCAGGTGAGAACTTCGGAATTGGGTGCGCCATGAGATGTGCAACACGTGGTTCAAGTGACGGCGGCAAGCCAACGTGCATCTCTACGCCCAACGGTTCAGCTATTTCATCATGCACGAATTGTCCGAGACTCTTACCTGTTACCCGTCGCACCAATTCGCCGGCCAACCAGCCAAAAGTGATGGCGTGATATCCGTGAGTGGAGTCAATGGGAAACAATGGCGCCGTATCAGCCAGTCGCGATGTGATTGTGTTCCAATCAAGTGCATCCGTCAACGTAATGTCGCCTTCTACCGTGTACAGGCCGACACGGTGTGACAACAATTGCGCCACAGTGACATCAGTTTTGCCCTTTGCCGCAAACTCTGGCCAATAGGTGGAAACTTTTTCTTCGTAACTAAGAAGCTCGCGCTCAACACACATTGCTATTGCAATGGAAGTGATGCCCTTTGTTGTAGAGAACACCAACTGCAGAGTGTCAGCATCGTACGGAAGTGTTTGTTCACGGTCGCGCCAGCCACCTACGAGATCAACAACACATCTGCCGCGGTGATACACCGCAACTCCTGCACCTCGATCTTCTTTGACGTCAAAACTATGAAGGAACGCATCGCGCACTGGCTCCCAGCCAGGAGCAACAGCGTCGACAGTGAGTATTGACATGATCAGGCGTCGATGATTGAGCGAAGTTTTTCAATCTGGCCCACTGGGTCTGGGCCAATTGGGTTTACTGACAACACCGTGACGCCTGATTCCTTAAAGGCAGCTACTCGCTCTTTGATAAAGCCAGTAGAACCAACAAGGTTTGCGTTCATAATCCATTCGCCCGGAATTGCAGCTGCAGCTTCGGCCTTCTTGCCTTCAAGGTAGTAGTCCTGAATGTCTACTGCTTCTTTTTCAAATCCGTAATCACGGCAGATGTCGTTATAGAAGTTCTTACCGCGAGCACCCATGCCACCGACATACAGCGCCATGTTGGGCCGTGCCATATCAAGAATTTTTGTCTGAGCATCGCCGGTGAGCGAGTCATCAATTGCCAACATGCCGCCGGCTGAAATCTCAAGACGTCCACGTGAGGGATCACGCTTTGCGAGTCCGGCCTTCAACTGATCGCCCCATACGTTGTGGTAACGCTCTGGGTAGAACATGATGGGAAGCCATCCGTCAGCCATTTCGGCTGTGGCTTCAACGCTGCGGTCTTTCAATGACGCCCACCAAATGGGGATGTCTTTGCGAACTGGGTGGTTGATGATTTTCAGAGCCTTACCAAGTCCAGTTCCCTGGCCAGCTGGAAGCGGGATGTCAACTGTCTTGCCGTGGTATTCAAGCGGCGCTTCACGTGCCCAGACGTTGCGACACACTTCGATGTATTCCTTAATACGTTGCATTGGCTTTTCGTACGGGACTCCGTGGAACCCTTCAATCACTTGAGGACCAGATGCACCGAGACCAAGAATGAAACGTCCATCACTGACGTAGTCACATCCTGCAGCTGTCATGGCCATCAAGGCAGCAGTACGCGAATACACGTTGACAATTCCGGTGCCGATTTCAATGCGATTAGTTTTTGCAGCGAGGTAACCCACTTGAGAGATTGCGTCAAAGCTGTACGCCTCTGCGATCCACACTTGGTCGAGGCCTGCCTTTTCAAGTTCGACGACCCGGTCGGCGGCTTGCTTGAATCCATCTGAATAACTGATTCCCATTGACAACTTCATGGTTTCCCCTTTTTTCGTTTCTCTACCCTAGAACTGAAAACGCCACCCATGCGATTCCTACGAATTTGGGTGCCAAATTGCCGAACCGGTGCGACACTGCAAGCGTGCCTCTTACGCCCACGTCTTCGTATCTGACTCTCAGGGACGGGATTCGCCTGCGTGCTCTGCAGTGGTCATCTGTTGATGACTCCCCCGGAATTCCCATTCTGCTCGTGCACGGACTTGCATCGAACGCCCGCCTGTGGGATGGCCCAGCGAGACGTCTCGCCGAACTTGGTCACGCCGTGACAGCTATTGATCTGCGAGGCCATGGCCTCAGCGATAAAACAGATGATGGATACGCCATGTCCGACATTGCTGATGATGTGGCAGACGTTCTCGACGCTCTTCAGCTGCGCCAACGTCAGTGGATACGACCACTTGTTCTTGGCCAGTCATGGGGCGGCAACATCGTCGTCGAGCTTGCGCATCGACATGGCGACAAAGTACGCGGCGTTGTTGCTGTCGACGGCGGCACCATTGAGTTATCGCAATCTTTCCCAGAATGGGAACTATGCAAGACAACCATGAGCCCACCAGCAATTGCCAGAATGCAGTACGACAAACTTCGCTCTTACATTCGTGCAGCACATCTTGACTGGAGCGAAGAAGCAATCGATGGCCAAATGCACAACATGGAACGCATGTCAGACAACACCATTCGGCCACATCTCACATTCGAACGACACATCACCGTTCTTCGCGGATTATGGGAACACAAACCGTCAACTTTGTGGTCATCCATCTCGGTTCCCGTTATGTTCACACCTGCTTCTCGAAACGAAGACGCTCACACCACGGCAAAGCGCCAACAGATCAAAACTGCACTTGATGCGCTACCGAAGGGTCGTGTCGAATGGTTCACACCTGCCGACCATGACTTGCACGCTCAATTCCCCCTGCAATTTGCTGGAGTCATTGACGAAGCCATTACGTCAGGATTTTTCTCATGAGCCTGCCGCGCATTCTTGCAATTATGGGTTCAGGTGAAACTGCTCCAACAATGGTTACTACTCACCGTCGTTTAACTTCCTTGCTTCCTTCCCCAGTAAAAGCAGTGGTTCTCGACACGCCATACGGATTCCAGGAAAATGCACCTGAACTGGCAGCCAAAGCTGTTGAGTATTTCCAGACCTCAATCAACGTTGATCTTGTCGTGGCCGGATTAATCCGCCTACATGACACTCATCTCCCAGCTGATCCAGTTGCAATTGAACGCGGACTGCGTGCGCTGTCTGACGCCGATTACATCTTTGCCGGCCCTGGTTCACCAACATATGCTCTGCGCCAATGGGCAGGTTCTCCTGTTTCTCGAATCATGATCGACAAACTCACATACGGTGGAATTGTTACGTTTGCTTCTGCAGCTGCTCTCACTCTCGGAAAAGCAACGGTGCCTGTATACGAGGTATACAAAGTGGGCCAAGACGTCCAACGTTTAGACGGGCTAGATATTCTTGCCACTCTCGGTATCAATGCGGCTGTCATTCCTCATTACGACAACACAGAGGGTGCTAATCACGACACAAGATTCTGTTATCTCGGTGAAGCACGCCTACAAATGTTTGAGTCCCTGCTCGATGACGACACTTTTGTGCTCGGAGTCGATGAGCACACCGGACTAGTGATCGATATTGACGCTGCATCTGCGACTGTCGTCGGAAACAGCAACGTCACTATCCGGTTACGCACCCAATCCTTTGTGTACCCAACGGGATCTGTTATCCCACTATCGCTACTTCAATCGCCAACGTCCTTA
>CAEZZL010000004.1_pt1 | contig 31231 bp, 27 predicted proteins | sample 7266441 | NCBI WGS metagenome assembly CAEZZL01 (sample SAMEA6813959, study PRJEB35770) | uncultured Acidimicrobiaceae bacterium | biome: Freshwater; feature: Freshwater reservoir; material: water | place: Czech Republic | collected 2016-08-15 | depth 30m m
GAACGCGGACTACGTGCGCTGTCTGACGCCGATTACATCTTTGCTGGCCCTGGTTCACCAACATATGCGCTGCGCCAATGGGCAGGTTCTCCTGTTTCTCGAATCTTGATCGACAAACTCACACACGGTGGAATTGTTACGTTTGCTTCTGCAGCTGCTCTCACTCTCGGAAAAGCAACGGTGCCTGTATACGAGGTATACAAAGTGGGCCAAGACGTCCAACGTTTAGACGGACTAGATATTCTTGCCACTCTCGGTATCAATGCGGCTGTCATTCCTCATTACGACAACACAGAGGGTGCTAATCACGACACAAGATTCTGTTATCTCGGTGAAGCACGCCTACAAATGTTCGAGTCCCTGCTCGATGACGACACTTTTGTGCTCGGAGTCGATGAGCACACCGGACTAGTAATCGATATTGACGCTGCATCTGCGACTGTCGTCGGAAACAGCAACGTCACTATCCGGTTACGCACCCAATCCTTTGTGTACCCAACGGGATCTGTTATCCCACTATCGCTACTTCAATCGCCAACGTCCTTACTAGACGGCTCACAGAAACAAGAGAGCAAAACAGAAAGCTCCCTTCCGTTAACCGCACAGACTTCTGGATCATCACCAGAAGAAGCACACTCTCTTGAATCTCTCCTTCTGATAGCCAAAAAGGAATTCGATGCAGCCATGGCCGAACGTGATGCAATTACAGCTGTCCGATCTGTCTTAGCACTTGAACAAGGAATGAAAGACTGGTCAGCAGACACTCTGACAAGTGATGTATTCGATCGCGCCCGCAGCGCACTGCGTTCCATGATTAGTCAATTAGGCGATGCTGCAGTCAGCGGCGTACGCGACCCTCGCGAAGTAGCTAGCCCCTTTGTTGAAGCAATGCTCGCAGTGCGGGCAACAGTACGTGCCGAGAAACGGTTCGATCTGTCAGACATCATTCGCGATGTTTTCTCTTCACTCAATATTGAAGTGAGAGACACTCCGAACGGCGTGGAATGGTCCCTGCCAGCGGACTGATATCAGACGTGGTGAAGACCAGAAATACGTGTACGCCCACGTAAGCCGGTGACCGCATACACCACAATAAAAATCACAGTAGAAACCAGAATGATGGTTGCGCTCGCTGATGTATCTAAGAAATACGCCAAATACATTCCGCTAAATGCTGACACTCCTCCGATTATCGGAGAAATCCATAACATTCGTGCAAAAGAATTCGTCAGCATTCGTGCAATTGATGCAGGTATCACTAACAATGCCGAAATCAATAGTGTTCCGATGACGCGCATTGTCACGAGAATGGTGAGTGACAGCATGGCCATGAGCAAAGCCTCAATCAATCCCACTCGTACTCCCGATACTTGGGCTACTTCAGGGTCAAATGTTGCAAACAACAACGGTCGATACAGAGCAACTATCAGCACAACGCTGAAGATTGCTACAAGTGCGACAGCCACAATGTCTACAGTCTGAACACCGAGAACGCTTCCGAACAAAACAGCTTCAATACTCTTTTGTGCCTGACCATAGCGATTCAAAAGTGCGAGTCCTAACGCAAAAGACGCAGTGGTAACCACTCCGATTGCAGCATCGGCCCCAATCAGTCTGCGACGCGCGATGCGTCCGATGAGAACTCCAGACACCACGCCCCAGATTCCAGCACCGACAAAGTAATTAACATTGATCACTGCAGAAGCTGCTGCTCCGCCAAAAACGGCATGCGACAAACCATGTCCGATATAACTCATCCCGCGAAGAACGACAAAAACTCCGAGAAGGCCACACAGGGCTCCGGCTATAGTTGCCACCAAAATTCCGTTATTAAAGAACTGATAATGAAACGGGGTAGTTAAACCTGTGGGCAGAACTGCAAACATCATTTATGCCAGCCGAGACAAACGTTCAGCAAAATCGGTGCCCCCATTATCAATGACAACCGGCAGCCCTCCGTGAAGAAGAACTTCCATTGGGGCGCCGAATGTGCGCTCAAGCACATCTGACGACAGAACCTCAATTGGAGAACCGTCTGCAATGATTTCGACATTCATGCAAACAATCCGAGGCAAATGGGCAGCCAATCCGTTTAGATCATGAGTTGTCAAAATGATGGAGACTCCTTCATCATGCAAATCTGCCAACAGATGCAATACCTCATGTCGAGTGCGAACATCGACACCAGACGTCGGCTCATCGAGCACTAACAATTCAGGTTTATGAAATAGTGCACGTGCTACAAACACTCGCTGCTGTTGCCCACCTGACAACTCACGAATGTGTCGATTCTCTAGACCAGCAAGACCAAGCCGCTCTAGTACCAGTAACGCAGACGCACGTTCAGACTTAGTGATTCGAGGCATTCGTCCATTGGCCGAGCGAGTCATCGCCATTACTTCTAATACTGTGACGGGAAAATTCCAATCGACTGATTCAACTTGTGGTACATACCCCACCCGTAAACCGGGCTTCTTTGTGACATGGCCTTCAACTGGCGTAATCGCACCAATCATTGCCTTCAATAAGGTGGTTTTCCCTGATCCTGATGAACCGACAACTCCAACAAAATCACCTGCGCGAATGGAAAGATCTACGTGGCGCACTGCGACACTGGAATCGTACGCACATGACATATGTGCGCATTCCACAAGGATTTCATTTGTCACTGCGGGTAAGACGCTTTGTCTGACAACCCTGTATCGATATTCACGGCCTTGATCGCAGAAGCGTCTCCACCAAGAGCTTCAACCATGGTGATGAAATTGAACTTCATTAGTCCGCCCCATGAATGGTCAGCTTCTCCAGGTTTTCCTGGCAAGTCGTCATCACGAAGAGTGTCTACATACCGAACGTTGGTTTCTTTGCCAATCTGTTCAAGCACTGAAGAAGGAAACACTTCACTGCCAAAAATTGCTTTGACCTTCTGAGACTTCACCTGATCGATAACGGCCGCTATGTCTTGCGGTGATGGTTCCTCGAACGATTGCGGCTGAATTGCACCAATAATGTCGTACTTAAAGTGAATTCCGAAATATGCATACGCATCGTGATAGGTCAATAGCTTGCGTTGGTTAGGAGCAATGGATTCTGTTGCTGTAAACATTGCAGAATCAAGTCCCATCACCATTTCTGAAACGGTTGCATAATTTGCATCGTAGGTTTCAAAATTCACTGGATCAGCGACAAGCAAGACATCACGAATCATGGTGAGATAATTCAGAACCAATTGAGGCGAAGTCCATAGATGAGGATTGGGTTTCCCACCTTCTTTCGGAAAAGAAAAATCGTATTGATATCCGGCCGATGGAAGAACCGCGGTTCCCAATTCACACACCACTGCATCTGGAGCATTTGCTTCTGCCATAGCGAGAGTTGGGTCTTCTAACGCAAGACCATTGACAAAAATAATGTCAGCTTTTTCCAAAGTTGCTGCGGCACTTGGCGGCGGCTCAAAGGTGTGGGAATTCGTGCCTTCTGGAACAATGCCCGTGACGACTGGACCAGTGTCACCAACAACGAGAGAAATCAGATTCGTGATTGGCGCAACAGTCGAAACAATCTGCACGGGGCGTCCGGTGATCTTTTTTCCGGCGAGACACGCTGCGCTTGCAGCTTTCAGTGAGCCGTTATCAGCAGTGGGGTCTGCAATGTTGCCCTCTGTGATGTTCTGGTCAGGCTGCTGTACAACATCACGTGGAGCCGGCTTTGAAGAGCACCCTGCCACTGCGAGCAATAGGGCACAACATGCGGGAAGGATCAGCGAGCGACGAGTCATCCTGAAATATTACCCCGCCTATTTGGACAATGCTCGGCGACAAAAGACCTAGGGCCGAGCGGACACGCCCATGCGAAACGACTTTACGGCGCGGGCAAAAATGTTTGCTTCAACGTCTGGTTCGGTCACAACTCGTAGCCCCGTCGCCTGCGATGACAGCTCTCGAAAGACTGTCGTGAGAACCAAGCGAGCAAGATTTGCCCCGATACATAAATGCGTGCCGAATCCGAAAGATAAATGAGGATTCGGGCTCCTATGAATATCGAAGGTGTACGGATTCACAAAAACAGACTCGTCACGATTAGCAGATGGATACAACATAATCACGCGGTCCCCTGCAGCAATTTTCTGCCCGCCTACTTCATCATCTGTTAATGCCATACGGAAGAAATTATTGAGAGGCGTCACCCACCGCAACACTTCTTCAACTGCGGAATCAACGAGAGCAGGATTGTTTGCCATTTCTTCCCATTGATCCGGATGGTCTACGAATGCTCGTAAACCGTGACTGATGGCCGTCCGTGTTGTTTCGGCGCCGCCAGCGATGAAGAGTCCAACTTCATGGAAGATTGCTTCCGGAGGCAGTGGCTGTCCATCAATAGTCGCATGTGTCCAGATGGACATGAAGTCATCACGCGGACATGTCGCTACTTCTTGCATGATCGGCATCATGGCACCGAGGAACTCACGATTCGCATCCATGAATTCAGACATGACGCACTCATCACGATCACGCATGTCAGTACGCATTAATCGCTCGCTCCATGACTTCACTTGCGGCCACATCTCTTCTGGGAAACCCAGTAATCGAGCTGTGAGACGAGCGGGCAATTGTCCAGCAATCAGATCAATAACATCAAATTCTTTTGTCGCAACTGCTTCAGCAATTAGTTCTGCCACCAATGCCTCTACTTCAGCAGTGCGACGAGCAACACCAGCGTGAGTCAATTGTGGTTGTACCAACATTCGCTGCTGGCGATGACGCGGATCATCTTGAGCAATCATGTTGCTTTCGCCCGGAGACAATACGGCTCGATACACCCCTTCAGAAGAAAACACAGACGATCGGCGTTCGACATCCATCACATCGGCATGGCGTGTGATTCCCCACAATTTGTTTTTCTCATCCCAATACACCGGCTCATTTGCGCGCATCCACGCCCACGTCTCGTGCGGATTTGATTTGTATAGCTCGGGATCTAGGAGATCAACATTCAGGCGATCAGCTTTTGTATTCATGGTGTTCACTTTCCGATCTGCGACCAAGGTCGACCACGGTTCACGTCTGGTTCCGACGGCAAGCGCAACACACGCTCTCCGAGAATGTTTCGTTGTACTTCGCCAGTGCCTCCACCAATCGTGAGCGCCTTTGAAAACATGTACCCGCTGTACCAGCTCTTCGAAGTGATTGATTTGCCAGCCACTGAATCTTCTGGTCCGATCACCATTGCCTGTGCTCCCGTGATATCGCGCGCCAATTCCATTACGCGCTGGCCATGTTCGTCGGCCATAATTTTACGAATACTGGCCTCTGGGCCAGGTTGAGCACCTCTCAACCGTGCCGTCAATGTTCGCATGCGAATGATTTCAAGAATTGTGTGCTCGATATAAATGTCAACTAATCGATGGCGCATTGTGCGATTAGTAATGCCAAGCAAGCGAGCTTCTTGAATAACGTCAAGAGCCGTCGGGCCGTTACCCCACAACACTCCACCCGTTGATAACGACACTCGTTCATTGCCAAGCGTTACCTTTGCAAGTCGCCACCCATCATTGACATCTCCCACAATGTTTTCATTCGGAATACGAACATCTGTAAAAAACACTTCATTGAAACTGTCAGCACCTGCAATATTGCGAATTGTCCGAATCTCAATTCCTGGCGCATCCATGGGACAAATGAAATAGGTGATGCCTTTATGTTTCGGGGCTTCAGGATCTGTACGCGCAATCAGAATTCCGAATTTCGAATAGTGCGCGCCAGTTGTCCACACTTTTTGACCATTAATCACCCACTCGTCACCATCACGTTCAGCACGTGTGCTGAGACCAGCTAAATCACTACCTGCACCGGGTTCTGAAAATAGTTGGCACCAGATTTCTTCTGCGGCAAGCGCCGGCAATACATAGCGATCTTTTTGCTCTTGAGTTCCTGCGAAAATAATCGTTGGTGCAGCCCACCCAATACCTATTTGATTGCTCGGTCGTTGCACTCCGGCTCTAGCGAATTCATCGTCGATGATTAGTTGATGTACTGGGTCTGCTCCTAAGCCATAGGGGGCTGGCCAATGCGGAGCTACATAACCAGACTCTGCGAGAGTGCGAGCAGAAGGTTCAGGATGAGCAGCCAACCATTGCCGAACAACCGCACGACGTGGATCATCTTGTCCTGGCAATAGTTCGTCCATATGGTTCAGAGTAGGCGGTCGCGCAATACGGAACACCCGTCAGACAAGAGCCACCATCGCCAAATCGGAGAGTTTGACATCGCGGTACTACAATCGTCGCCATGACTACATTGGGATTTGACGGAAAAGTTGCAGTAATTACTGGCGCAGGTGGCGGATTAGGACGCCAACATGCTCTATTTCTTGCCTCACGTGGAGCATTGATTGTTGTCAATGACCTGGGAGGGTCTGTTGACGGAGCTGGTGCCGACTCCAGTGCCGCACAGAAAGTTGTAGACGAGATTCGCGCAGCAGGCGGAGAAGCAGTCGCCAACCATGACAGCGTCTCTACCCCTGAAGGCGGAGAATCAATCATTCAAACCGCCATCGATGCATATGAGCGTGTTGACATTGTCATCAACAATGCCGGAATCTTGCGTGACAAGACATTCCACAACATGACATCTGATTTAGTAGATCCCGTACTTGACGTTCACCTCAAAGGTGCCTTCAACGTCACTCGTCCTGCATGGATCCGCATGCGCGAACAGGGCTACGGCCGCATTGTCTCTACATCATCTGCAGCCGGAATCTTCGGAAACTTCGGACAGGCCAACTACGGTGCTGCAAAAATGGGACTCGTCGGATTCAGTCGCGTTCTCGCTGCTGAAGGCGCTAAGTACAACATCAAAGCAAATGTCATTGCCCCGCTTGCGTTAACTCGTATGACAGAAAACCTGATGGGTGCTCTCGGAGACAAACTTGACCCTTCTCTCGTAACACCAATCGTTGCGTGGCTTGCCCACGAAGATTGTGATGTTTCTGGAGAGATCTATTCAGTAGGTGGCGGACGTGTTGCTCGAGTATTCATCGGTGAAACACCTGGCTACTACAAGCCCGGAATCACAGTCGAAGACATTCGCGATAACTGGACCCAAATTCGTGACACAAACGGGTACCAAATTCCTGCAAACCTCCCTGAAGAAACCGGCATGTTTTTTAGCGTCATGAAAGACGCGTGACCACAGAGTCAGTAGAAACATTCCGTGCGCGCGCTGCGACATGGTTGGCAACTAATCGCCACCATGCGCCTCGCGACTACGGCGCAATCTGCCCACCGAACCTCGTAGACGAAGCCAAGGCATGGCAACGCCTTATCTTTGATGCGTCATTTGCCGGTCTTCATTGGCCAATTGAATATGGTGGCCAAGGATTATCGCCTGCTCACCACGGGGCCTGGGTTGAAGAGTGCGCAAAAGTCGCAGTTCCTCCTGTCTTAAACATGGTGGGTCTTGTTCTTGCCGGCGGCGCGGTGATGACGTTCGGAACAGAAGAGCTCAAAAAGCAGCATCTTCGTTCCACCTTGAATGCCGACAACGTCTGGTGTCAATTGTTTTCAGAACCTGGAGCCGGGAGCGATCTAGGTTCGCTTTCCACTCGTGCTGATAAAGATGGTGATCGCTTCATCATCAATGGGCAAAAGGTGTGGTGCAGCGGTGGGCGTTGCAGCAACTGGGGAATCCTGATGGCCCGCACCGACTTCGAAGCAAAAAAACACGAAGGTATTTCGTTTTTTCTCATTCCGATGGATCTTCCTGGCATCGAAGTTCGTCCACTGAAACAAATGACTGGTGAATCTGAATTTGATGAAGTGTTTTTTACCGATGTTGAATTGCCAGCGGAATATCTCATCGGTCCACTTCACGGCGGATGGGGCGTCGGCATGGCAGTTCTTACAAACGAACGCGGACATATCGGCGCCAGCATTATCGGCTTAGAACGTCGTCTTGAATCGATGTCATCGCTCGGAAAAGGTCGTTCGCTACACCCAGTACAACGTCAAAAACTCGCCGCGCTGATTTCTCAAGGAACTGCGTATAAGGCAGTCGCCCAAACTCAAGGCCCTGTCGCATCAACTGCTTCGTCACTAATGAAACTGGGCATCACAGAAATGATGTTTGAAATGTCAATGTTGCGAGGCGACATCAGTGGCGCAGATGCCATGCTCGAAGGCCCAGATGCTCTCGGCATGATGTCAGCACCAGGGGGCCGCATTGCCGGCGGAACCAGCCAAGTACAACGCAACATTATTGGCGAACGACTTCTCGGACTACCGCGAGAACCAAAATGACACAACACATTGCGTGCCACGACGCGACCCTGATTCCATCTATTGACGGAACAACAATCGCTATTCATGATTTTGGTGGCGCCGGATCCCCTGTTCTTGTTTCCCATGCCACTGGTTTCCACGCACATTGTTGGGAACCTCTCGCAGGCGCATTGACTGACCAGCATCACGTAGTCGGCCTTGACCACCGTGGGTACGGCGATGCAGAAACTATTGATCCTGCATCAATGACATGGAATCAATACGGGCTTGATGCATTAGCTGCTGCTCGCCATTTGTTTGCTCAACATAACGAACCGATCATTGGTATTGGACATTCAATGGGTGGCGCATCACTATTGATGGCTGCACACAAGGAACCCGAACTATTCCGTGCATTGTTCGTGTTTGAACCAATTGTTTTCCCACCAGCGCCTCCTGATGCGGCTGAACGCCCGAGCAGTCCGCTGCCTGCTGGCGCGCGCAAACGTCGCAGTCATTTCGATTCTTTTGATTCAGCAATTGAGAACTTTGCTGCAAAGCCTCCGATGGCATCGTTTCACCCAATGGCACGGACCGCATACGTTCTTCACGGTTTCAAACCATCGCCAGAAGGTGGCATCGAATTGAAATGTCTTCCTGAACACGAAGCTCGCACTTATGAAACAGGCGGAGACAGTGATGCATGGATATCGCTTCCGGCTATTACGACTCCCGTGTGGGTTCTGTCAGGAGCACTTGCACCATTTCAGCCGTCAACATTTGCAGTAGCAGTTGCTGAGCAATTACCAATGAGCACGTTTGTGCGATGGGACGAACTCAGTCATTTTGGACCGCTAGAACAACCGCAGTTGTTGGCCAATTACATCTCGTCGGTGATCGCGACTTTTCCCTCATGAGTTTCGACACCGTTGGCGACCGGATCTGTGAACCACTGCGTAATCACAAAATATCAAACACGCTCTTTGGTGTTGCGAGCACCGTGGGTGATTTCAGCATCATCTGGCACGTCATCGGATTTCTCTATGCGATTGGTTCCATGCATCGACTACAACAAGCAGTTGCATTATCCATAGCTCTTGGTTGCGAAAGCATCATTGTTAATCAGGGAGTCAAGCGGCTTTTCAGACGTGAACGCCCCACGACGTCGGGTGATGATCGTTTTGATCTACGCACTCCGAGCACGTCCAGTTTCCCTAGTGGCCATGCGTCATCAGCCACCGTGGCTGCAATAATTCTTGTGACATTTACCGGAATGCCGTGGGCAATTTTGTGGGTTGCAATCGCAATCATCGTGGCGATGAGCCGCGTGGTGGTACGAATACACCACATGTCTGACATCGTGGGCGGCGTTATCACCGGCGCAGTGCTCGGAGCCATCATTGCTCCAATCATTTCTTCAATTATTGGCTAGTAGGTTGAATCCATGAGCGAGAAGCGAATGAGCGATACTGAGTCACTGATGTGGCGCCTTGAAAAGGACCCGTATCTGGCCTCCACCTTTGCCAACATCACCATTCTTGATCGTCCACCAAATATGGATGCGTTATACGAACGCATGGAACGGACATCAATTCTTTTTCCACGCTTACGTCGCCGCGTTCTGCCAGCTCCTGGCAATTTCGGAAACCCAACGTGGGTTGATGATCCATCATTCGATATTCGATACCACGTACGAAACATTTCACTGTCAGAGCCCGGCGATATGCGCCAACTACTCGATCTCACCACTCTGCTCGTGGCTGATCCGTTTGACCGATCTCGCCCACTATGGCATTTCATTATTGTGAATGGTTTGCGCGGTGGACGCAGTGCACTTATTCAAAAACTTCATCACACCGTGACTGATGGTCAAGGCGGAGTTGAACTTTCGCTTCTCTATCTCGACCTTCAACGCGATCCGGGCCCATTGCCGGCAATTGACCCTGAAGTTCTCAATGCCGTACACAACGTGTCCGAACCAGACTCCACCGAAGCACTACGCGGCGCAATGACAGATTCACTTCGCCTACCACTTGCCGTATTGCGCCAGGTACGTGATGTTGTTTCAGACCCATCACTGATTGGCTCTCTTGGCACATCAACCACGGCAACCATCAAGGGCTTGATGGCGCAGTTAAACGAAGTCGATTCTTCTCGATCTCCTCTATGGACTTCACGGTCACTGCGTCGTCGATTAGAAACAACCAGAGTGTCGTACCACGACATGCGTGGTGCAGCCAAAGCACTCGGCGGAACCTTGAATACTTCGTTCATCACCGCAGTTGCTCATGCAGCTGGCAACTACCACCGCGAGATGGGTGCACCAGTCGAATCATTACGCGCTTCAATGGCCATCAGCACAAGAAATGAAAACAGCGGTAGCAATGCTTTTACGCTCGCACGCATGTTGGTACCAACTGGTGAGATGCCCATCGCCGAACGTTTCTCAGCTGTCAACGAAATACTGATCAGCGCACGTTCCAATGCGTCTGCTTCATCGTTGGACGCAATAGCAGCGGTGTCGTCAGTGATTCCTACTTCTATTGTGACTCGCCTCGCACGGTCTCAAGCAGAAACCGTCGATTTTGCTACCTCAAACGTGCGCAGTGCAGGAGTACCGCTATTCATGGCTGGGTCACAGTTGCTGGAAAATTATCCGGTAGGACCACTTGGTGGAGTTGCGTTCAACGTGACACTGATGTCATATCTCGGAAGTCTTGACTGCGGAATCAATATTGACGAAGCAGCAATTGAAAGCCCAACATTGTTGCGCGAGTCTCTCTCGCAAGCATTTACAGAACTCTCTGCGCACGCGCCAGAACGCGATAGTGCGTCGCCTAGCCCAAAGGGCAACGACAAAGCGTCAACTAAACGGCAGCGACGGTGGTGGCGACGCTCGCAGTGAGCAAGCCACGAAGGTCGAGCAACAAGTCGCCCACTTCAACCGACGAGACCAATTCACGTCGCAACATTTCTGCCAACGCTTTATCAATGACGGCAAGCGCCTCTGTGATCACTGTGTCGTGAGTGTCGATCATTGTGGTGCTCCTCTCGGTATCAAACGGAAATTCCGATTGCTCGGTTCCGCCCGATACCCCCATCGTACAGATGGGCTGACCCAACATGCGGACATCCGTGAATCTCTGGTACTTCGCCTCAGTGACGCGTGCCATAGGGTAAGGACATGAATCTTGAAGGTAAAACAACCGTAGTAACAGGCGCAGCCAATGGCATCGGCGCAGCCCTCTCGCGACGTTTCCACGCAGCAGGGGCCCGCGTGGTTCTTGCCGACCGTGACGCAGCAAATTTGAAGCTCGTCGAAAAAGAACTCAACGCAATTCGCCCTGACAGCGCATTCGCAGTTGTTGCTGATATCGGAACCGAAGCTGGAAACGTCGCCCTGATCGACGCAGCACGCGCCAAGTTTGGATTCATCGATTTGTTCTACGCAAATGCCGGCGTCGGCATGGGTACAGACCTTGAATCAACTGATGAAGAGACATGGAATACCGCCATGGACATCAACTTGCACTCACACCGTTGGGCAGCAAAACATTTGATGGGTGAATGGCTCGCAGCTGGCGAAGGATATTTTTGCAGCACTGCATCAGCTGCCGGATTGTTGTCTCAAATCGGAAGCGGCCCCTACAGCGTCACCAAACATGGTGCAGTGGCATTCGCTGAATGGCTTTCCATTACGTACGGAGACCGTGGCGTGCGAGTTACAACCTTGTGCCCTCAAGGCGTCAACACAAATATGTTGAACCCACCTGATGCAGAAAAAGGCATCGGAAATACTGACGGCGGCAGTGCCGTAAAAGCATCTGGAGCAGTTCTTGAGCCATCAGAAGTTGCTGACATCGTGTACAACACAATTGTTGCCGAGAAATTCTTAGTCATGCCTCACCCAGAAGTGCACACATACGAAAAGCGCAAGGTTGACGATCGTGACCGCTGGCTAGCAGGCATGCGACGCTTGCAAGCTCGCGTTGCTGGCGACTGATAACCCAGACAGTTTCGTGTTCTAGAGTTTGCGCATGGCAATACGACTAGACCCCGCTGACGAATACATGCACGAACTCGGCCCAGAGTCGAACTTCAACGAAAGCATGTACATCAATTGTTTCGACCCTAAGACTCAAGTCGGTGGTTGGTTTCGCATGGGCAACCGCGCGAACGAGGGATACGCCGAAATGACCATTTGCATTTATTTGCCGAATGGTCGCGTTGGTTTTATGTTCAAGCGTCCAAATATTGACAACAACGATGCACTTGATGCCGGCGGTCTGACATGGACCATGGTGAAGCCATTTGAAGAATTACGCATTGACTATGTCGGCAAAGTGGTGGTGCTTGATAATCCACACGAGATGGCAGATCCTAAAACAGCTTTCGCGAATAATCCGTTTGTGGAATGCGAAGCTCACATCACATTTACTGGCCAAGGTAAGCCCAGCATGTTTGGCGGTGAGCCTGATGTGCCACACGAAGCACCGGGCGAAGAGTTTGCTAAAGGCCACTACGAACAATTAGTCACGGCAACTGGATCCATTCGCGTCGGCGACGAAGAGTTTGCAATCAATGGCTTCGGATTACGCGATCACTCGTGGGGCCCACGCTTCTGGCAAGCACCGTGGTACTACCGCTGGCTCACTGCAAACTTCGGTGAGAACCTTGGCTTCATGGCGAGCCGCGTTGCAAAGAAAGATTCAGCTGGCTCACGCGGAGGGTTCGTGTGGGACAACGGCAAGATTCACCTGTGTGACGACGTACAAATTTCTACTGTCACTGTTGGTGAAGATAACTACCACGACAAGGTCACAGGTGTTATTAAGTCATCGCGCTCAAACAAAGAGTGGAATTTTGAAGGCGAAGTCACCAGCCTTATTCCGCTACGTAACCGTCGCCAAGACCCCGATGGAAATTGGCTAATGACGCGTATTAGTGAAGGCATGACCAAGTGGCGTATCACTTCTGGAGAACATGAAGGCGCAACAGGCTTCGGAATGTCTGAATATCTTGATCAAATCATCGACGATGCACCTGTAGGTATCGCCGAGTAGCGATTCGCTACCCTCAATCGTTGACACATTCACTGGGTACTGTGCGGATATGCGCATTCCCCGTTTAATACTCACTCTTCTTCTTGTTGGCACACCCGTTGCCGCGGTGGTTGCCACATCGTCAGTTGCACTGGCAGATCCGTTTACGTATTCAAGTATTGACGTTGGCAACCAGGCTGTGTGTGCAGTCACAACCGACGGAACAGGGCTTTGCTGGGGAAGCAATCGCGACCAATATCTCATCTCGACTTCTCACGATGATGTTGTTCCTACTCCCACGAAAATTTCACTACCAAATAACGATCGATTCGTCTCGCTTGACGGCGGTGCAAATCGCACATGGTGTGGGTTAGCAACATCGGGGAATGTGTACTGCTGGGGAGATCACCACATCGGAAGCTATTTCACTCCTACGTCTCGCACGCCAGTTGCCGTTGAATTCCCGCACGCAATGACAATTACCGAAGTCCACAGTGGTTACAGCAATGGTTGCGCACTAAACACTGACGGTGAACTGTGGTGTTGGGGAGACATTCTTGAATCAGGAAGTGGCGAAACCGAGCCCATGCGCACCCCTGTCAAAGTTGCTATTCCACGTGGGGAGCGCGTCATAGATTTTGACAATGGCGGAGCTTCATGCGCCGTTACTGATCTCGGAAACATCTATTGCTGGGGTCATTCAAACGGCGCGGGTCAATTAGGCATCGGATACGTCAACAACTTTGCTTACGCAGTGTCCGTCACTCCCCTCAAAGTTCTTACACCTATTGGTGTTGCATTTGCATCTGTCACTACTGGCCTTGAACATTCTTGTGCACTGTCCACAACAGGTAACGGGTATTGCTGGGGCGACAACTACGAAGGCCTCTTTGGAAACAACTCAATAGTCGATAGTCCGACCCCTACAGCAATGATCGTGCCAGACAATGAAAAACTTGCACTCATTACAACCGGTTGGTACCACACGTGCGTACTCACCATCTCTGGGAAAACATGGTGCATGGGCCGAGGTGACTTCGGTGAACTAGGCACAGGCACATCACTTGGCGGCAAGACTTACCGCACTCCCCTTGTTCCTACAGGCACGCAGTTCAGCACCATCAGTGCAGCACTCGGCACTACCTGTGGCATCTCGCTCGACAACAAGGCGTGGTGTTGGGGTGGTCTGAATTGGGGTACCAGTGGAAACGGAAGCATTGTTGCTTCTCTTTCTCCCTCAGTCATTGCGGCCGTCGGCACGCCCACCGTGTCTCTTAGTGCTGCCACAAACATTGATGCAGAAGCAGCAACCATTCGCGGCACAGTGAATGCAAACGGCAATGCCACGCGCATGTCGGTGGAATTTTCCGTCTCCCCAACATTTACTACCTCACGCAACACATCCGTCTTTACCGTGTTACGCGATGGCAACTACACACCGGTTGCAATTCCTACCGACCTCAGTGGGCTCGAGCCGCGCACTACCTATTACGCACGCATGATTGCAACTAATACTTTTGGTTCAACTGTCAGCAATGTCATTTCACTCACCACTCTTGGTACAGAACCAGAAGTCTCTGATCTGAATATCTCTGATATCACGGGCAACGAAGCAAGCGTCTCGGCCTCAGTCAACCCTGGCCGACTTTCAACATCATCAATTCTTGAATATTCACAAGACAAAACATTTGTCTCGGATGTCACTTCTGTGTCTCTCGTTTCTATCAGAGGGTCTGAAACCCAAACTTTGACTGCGTCGCTCTCCGGGCTTCATGCCCGCACCACGTATTACGTACGAGTGACCTCTACTAACCAGCTTGGCAGTACCCATTCACGAGTTGCCTCGTTTATAACCATCGGTGCCCTGCCGCAAGCGACACTCACTTCAGTAGCAAGTTCCCTTTCGTCGATAACAGCAACAGTCTCAGTTGATACTGGCCTGTTATCTGGATTTGTGCATCTGGAAGCTTCTCAGGACCCGAACTTCAAGGATTCAATCTCATCAAACGTCAGCAACTTTGTTAGCGGCGGACCCACACAACATTCGCTCGCAATCACTGGTTTATCAAACCGCACTAATTACTTCATCAGAGCCATTGCAACGAACGAGCTCGGGTCATTCACCACCGAACCGCAGAGCGTGCGGACTGCCGGAGGAATCCCCTCAGTTTCGACAATTCACATTGTTCCCCAGATCGAATCAGCAACACTTGGAACCACAATCGAGACCACAGGACTTGAGACATTTGTTGTTGCCAAAGTGTCTACCAATGTAGACATGTCCGAACCCACCGAACACTTCATGTATTCAGGAACGGCTAGTGGTCACCAATCATTGACCGTCAAAGATCTACAACCCCGAGTGCTGTACTTTGTGCAGATCGTTGCCACTAACGCGGCTGGCACCACCAATTCAGAGGTCGCATCGTTCACGGCACTTTCCCCTGTCGGTGTGGTGATTAACGGAGATGATGAATCCACAACTTCACTATCCGTCACTTTGAACATCACGGTTCCGCACAACACGGCAGCCGTTCGCATTTCAAACTATGCCGACTATCGCAATGCGCGAGTGGTCAAGCCCACTGAATCACTGTCATGGCAATTACTGACAATTGCCAAATCTCAAACAGAACGCACTGTCTGGTTGCAATTTATTTCAACATCTGGGGTCGTCACTACATATTTCGACACAATTGCCGTCTCCTTAGAAACAAACCAAACTCCCCCGCCAGACACCACCGTTGTTGAATCACCGGTGGTGATCGCATCTCAACGTTCACCCATCCGCACCGCCACCGTGATCGCGCGTGGTACTCGCGCAAATATCGTACGTATCCAAACCAAAATTGGTAAGAAAATCTCCTCGCGTACAACAGCAAAGAAGTCAGGGACTTTCACAGTCGCTTTTCCGAAAGGCATCACACGAATGCAAGTTCGTTTTGTCAATAAGTCTGGTGCAGTCTCACAATGGACCACTGTTTCATCACACAAGTAAAACTTTGAGCTAGTTGTTTGCAGTGCGATTCAGGAATTGATGAGCAACGTCTGCATTACCAATGACTTCAAGTGACGACATAGGAATTCTGCGCCACAGTGCGAGCAAAAGATCTTGAGCAGTTCCTCGTAATGCACAGTCTCCCTTTGCATGTTCACGAGTCACAATGACTTCTGTTGTCTCTGTAGGCACAATTAGCCATTCACCATCAACGTCTGTGCAGTGAATGTGCACTGATCCGCTCAATACGTCTTCTTCTTCGCGGACATTGTGCACCGCCATTACATGTATGAACTCATCGATGCCATCACTTGCTAGGACGGAATCGATATGGGTTGTTTTGCCGGCCGCAGAATGTGCATCCCATGAATGAACTGCTGTCTCGTGAGCCATCCGCCGAATTACCCAGGCAACATCCTGGATGCCAGCCCATGTCCAGCATGAACGCGCAGGGTCAATAGACGATAAAACACTGATGAGCTCCTCGAGGCCCTTGCGGTATTCAGCGAGAAGATCTTTGTCGGCAGGCTTCGAACGCGGTACGTAATCATCGGGGTTCATCATGTGGCTTTCCACGATGAACTTCCATGAATAATGCACTTCGATCATGTGCCACAACAGATCAGTTCCTACCCACGGTTCGCAGGAAGCAATGGGTGACGACATGGCAGTTGCTACAGAATCTGCAAATGCTACGCCTTCATGTCGCAATATTGCGAGGTAATCAGAAGACGTCAGCATGATCTATTGAACGCAATCAGATAGAGCGTGTGGCATCTGCCAGTTCTTGCCATTGCTTCATCGGCAACGTGCCAGGGGCATCGGTGAGTACCTGAACACATACGTGATCTGCACCAGAATCAAGATGTCCTTTGATGCGGGAAACTATTTGTTCCGTTGTGCCCCATGCAACGATGGCATCGACAACACGATCTTCTTGATTTGTCACTTCATCGGCTGTAAAGCCCATACGAACAAGGTTGTTCACATAGTTCGGCAAACGCGTGTATGTCTTCATATGTTGGCGAGCAATGTCACGCGCCTTTGCTGGATCGGTTTCGAACACCACGGCTTGCTCTGGGGCCAGCAATGCACCAGCGCCCATAGTTTTGCGTGCAAATGCTGTGTGCTCCACAGGAATGAAATACGGGTGAGCCCCGGCACCACGTTCAGCTGCAAGCTTCAACATCTTTGGCCCTAGAGCTGCAAGAACTCGTTGCGGTGGCGTACTAGGCGCTGGTGAAAAGAAAATTCCTGCATCCATTGCGTCGAGATATTCAACCATTGTGGAATATGGCTTGTCGTAATTGCCCTTGTGCACGCCGTTCACCATTGGTGCATGGCTGACGCCCATTCCTAACAGGAAACGATCGGGAAATGCTTCGGTGACGGTTTTCCAACCGGCTTGCATTGTTTGCGCAGTGCGAGCATGAATGCTTGCGATACCCGTTGCCAAGACCATCTTCTTAGTAGCAGACAACAGCAGTGCGGTTGATGCAAAGGGCTCACGCAATACGGCTTCAGGAACCCACACAGTGCCGAAACCCATGGTCTCTACTTCTGCGATTGCTTCCTGCGCCTTAGCCATTGGTTGCAGGTCAAAGTCTGCAGTCCATAGTCCGACTCGTCCAAGATTAATTGTGCTCATGTCATTCAGACTAGAGCCTCAGTCTCGCGAAATGATTAGCGCTGCAATAGCCAGTCGTCAATCAGACGGCGTGCGATTGAAATGGCTCCAGGAATCATGGGCAGGTCTTCCCTGTTGTACCAATTGGCATCAGCAATTTCGGTGGTATCACACACAATGTCGCCAGAGACATAGCTGGCGCGAAATCCGAGCATCAGTGAATTCGGAAACGGCCACGGCTGACTTGCAACGTATTGAATGTTGTTCACAACAATGCCCACTTCTTCTTCCACTTCACGCGCCACTGCTTGTTCCAAGTTTTCACCTGGTTCCACAAAGCCGGCAAGACATGAGTACAACGGCATTGGGAAATTAGTTCCTCGTGCAAGTAACGCCTGCTGGTCATCGCCTTCACCGCGCGTGACCAATGTGATGATGGCGGGAGACAAACGAGGAAACTGCATGAGCGAACATGCGGGGCATCGAAACGCACGCTCGTTGTGTGCAAGTTCAGTTGGTTCGCCGCATCGGCCGCAGAAACGATGCGTGCGCGCCCATTCAATGAGCTGTACCGCACGTCCCGCTACTGCCCATTCGGTATTACTGACACGGGCAAACAAGGAATACAGATCAGTCTCAGCGCCATAGCCAGGGTCTTCGCCATGCGGAACGTCAATACCCCAACAAGCAATGTCTCCGTGCATGCCAAGAAAGTGACTGGTCCATCCTTCTTCGGCCGGACGGTCATCAATGAACACCTTGGTGCCAACCACATGGATATAGCGATGTTCAACCGCAGAATCGGCGGGAATCAGTGACGGGCGAAAGGGGGAATCTTGCTGGCTCATTGCCCACTGACGGTAGTGCGTATTGCGCTGTCTAGGATAACTACATGGCACGTTCCCAAAACTCAGTAGTAATTATCGACACCTTGCGCACCCCAATCGGCAAGCGCAACGGAGGTTTGTCCACCTTGCACCCAGGCGAATTGCTCGGCATTGTGCAAAAAGGAATTCTTGATCGCACAGGTCTTGACCCAGCACTTGTTGAACAAGTTGTTGGCGGTTGCGTTAGTCAAGTCGGCGAACAGGCATTCAACATCACTCGTACTGCATGGTTGGCAGCTGGCCTTCCACTCACCACCGCTGCAACCACCATTGATACACAGTGTGGTTCTTCACAACAGGCCACTGGTCTTGCAAGTTCACTCATTGGTTCTGGCGTTGTTGACATTGCAATTGCTTGTGGTGTTGAAGCAATGAGCCGAGTACCCATCGGAGCATCGGGCCGCAAAGAATTTGGTCTCGGTATCCCAATGCCAAAGACATACTTCGCCGAGTACGAAATGACTTCTCAATTCGAAGGCGCAGAGCGCATCGCTGACAAGTGGGGCATCTCTCGCGAAGACACAGACAAGTGGGGCCTTATTTCTCAACAGCGCGCAATTCGTGCATGGGAAGAAGACCGCTTTGCTGGTCAGTTCATCGAAGTAGATGCACCAGAAGTGAACGAAGCCGGCGAAGTCACTGGTACACGTCGCGTGTCACGCGACGAAGGCTTGCGCGAAACTACTTTGGAAAAGCTCAGCACCCTGAAGCCAGTTGGTCGCCCAGATGGTGTCCACACAGCTGGTAACTCATCGCAGATTTCTGATGGCGCATCAGCAGTTCTCATGATGACCGAAGAAAAGGCCAATCAACTCGGCCTCAAGGCACGTGCTCGCATCGTTGACTCTTGCCTAGTCGGGGTTGATCCGGTACTCATGTTGACAGGACCAATTGATGCAACCCAGCGTCTCCTTCAGCGCAACAACTTGAAGATCTCGGACATTGATGTGTTTGAAATCAACGAGGCGTTTGCGTCTGTTGTTCTGGCATGGGCCAAAGAAGTTGGTGCTGATCCTGAGCGCACAAACCCCAACGGTGGTGCAATCGCTCTTGGTCATCCTCTCGGCGCAACAGGCGCCTTCCTTGTCACCAAGGCACTGAACGAACTCGAGCGCACCGGTGGTCGCTACGCAATCGTTTCAATGTGCTGTGGTGGTGGCCTCGGAACCGGCACGCTCATCGAGCGTCTCTAAACAAAGGAGCGCGCATGGCGCGCAATCATGTGGCCGTCACGGCTGTTCTCTTTTCATCGCTTCTATTCGGCTGCGCCCAAAAACAAATCGCCGTCACTCCTGACGGTCGTGTTCATGGCGTCATCACTCATGTCACAGACGGCGACACAGTCGATGTTCGCTTCGGTAGCAACACTGAAAAGATTCGACTCATAGGGGTTGATACCCCCGAAACGAAACACCCCACAAAACCAGTGGGCTGTTGGGGGCCTGAGGCATCTGCACACACAACGGCGTTATTGCCACCCGGCACTGATGTGTACATCGTGCGTGATGCAGAAGCTCGAGACAAATACAAACGACTGTTGGCATACGTGTATCGATCAGCCGACAACTTATTTGTCAATTACGAATTGGTCGCAGGTGGTTGGGGCGTGCCCCTCTCCATTGCGCCGAATACTGCATTCGAAACGGACTTTGCGGCCGCTGCTTATTCAGCACAACAAGCAGATCTCGGGTTATGGGGACACTGTCGGGGGTAGTGTTTCTGTATGCCAGACAGTCGCACTCTTGCCTCACGATTGGGTTACAGCGACGATGCACGACTGGTCATCATCTCGTGTGACGATCTCGGTTCATGTCATGCGGCCACTGAAGGCGTCTACCAAGCACTGCGTGACGGAGTTGCTACGTGTGCATCAATCATGGTGCCTGCACCGTGGGCAAGATACGCAGCACAGCAATACAACGGCGACGACATTGGTGTGCACCTCACACTGAATGCTGAACATCCTTTGTACAGATGGGGCCCATTGACTCACGCTCCATCACTGTTGTCAGGCGAAGGAGGCTTTCCTCGGTCAGTTGATGACTTGTGGGAACACGCTGATTCAACAGAAGTGTTGCGTGAATGTCGAGCACAAATTGAGCGTGCATTGGCATGGGGTATTGATGTCACACATCTCGCACCACACCTCACGTCCATCACTGTGAGGCCAGAATTTTTTGATGTGTATCTCGAACTTGCTGTGGAGTTCAAACTGCCTATCCGTTTGCCTTCCACCATCTCTGCGTCATCAGCTGGTTTTCCATTCCGTCAGTTAGCTGCTGATGAAGGCGTTGTGTTTCCTGATCATTTTGACCATGACTGGCGCACGGGAAGTCGTGAACGCGTTCTTAGTGCGCTTGCTTCACTTGAACCTGGTGTCACAGAAATTCATGTGCAGCCTTCAATAGACACTCCTGAAGTGCGAGCACTTGGTGATGTAGCGGTCGGATGGATCGACGACTTGGCTCTTGCTCTGAGCGATGAACTTCGCAGCGCTATTGCGTCAAGTGGCGCAGTGCTAATTGGCTATCGCGAATTACGCGACGCCATGCGTGCTAACTAACGAATCCCGACAAACATGTCGGTTTCCATCATTCCTTCTGGCACGTCGCGGTGATGACTCTGGGCCAAAATCCAGTCTTCCCACGGATACACGTCAGCTAATTCGGCGTCTGTGAGTCCGAACCAAAACTTGGCAGCAGGATCAACTTGAGTGGCATGCGCACGAAGCGACTGAGTGCGCGCATAGAGATAATCGCCAATATGCAGACGCGTTGTAACACGGTGATCTTGAGACGGACGATTACGCCAGTTCTCATCAAACGGTGACTCGCCATATTTCAACACCAATGCTTCATGCACTGCAAGAATGCGCTCTTTTGCCCACAATGTGTAATACATCTTTTGTGGTTGCCATGGCTCCCCAGCTTCGGGGTACCACGCAGGGTCGCCCGCACGATCAAATGCCAACACACTTGCATCATGAACCCGTAAATGATCAGGGTGCGGATAACTGGCTTGGTCATCGTTGTACGTGAGAATTACATGCGGACGCTCGAGTCGAATCAAGCGAACAAGACGACCGGCAGCTTCATCAAGATCTGCCATATGGAAACAATCAGGATTGTTGTTCGAATCAGAACCAGCCATGCCCGAATCTCTGTAGCCCAACATATGCAGAGCACTAAAACCAATGGCCTCAACTGACCTGCGCAACTCTTCAGGGCGCACAATGGCGAGGTGCGCTCGTTCTTGTTCAGGCGTCATGTCGTGAAACGGCTGGCCTGGTTCACGCAACGCCGGGTTCTGCAGATCGCCTTCTTCGCCGCCTGTGCAGCACACGAGCACTGTCCGCACTCCTTCAGCAAAGTACTTCGCCACCGTGGGAGCACCTTTAGACGCCTCATCATCAGGATGAGCGTGAATTGTCATGAGGCAGAGTGGATCTCCCGAGGAAGACAATGGGGGCGTAGGCATCCTTGACAGGATAGTGACCAAGCGGTCATGAACCGATCACGCTGGGGGGTTGTTCCACCGCTAAGGGTGTTCAATCTGTGAGAATAGCCATATCGACTTCTCCACCACTGCCCTGCCGATTGGCATTTTTGAGACGGACATCAACTGTCGTCTCACAGCTGGCAACGATGCCTTTCGCGCATTAGTCCTCGGAGGAGCACCCGTCAGTGTTGGTACTGCTCCGTGGGTCAATGCATTACCGCAAGAACGAACAGAATGTGAACGACGCTGGGTACAGCATCGTGACAGCGGAGAAACTTTTACTGTTGAATTCCGCATCGGATTAGCAACGGGTGAAGTCATGTGGATTCAAGCGTCAACTCAACCCGTTGTTATTGATGGCGCACTTGCCGGTTACATCGGAACGGCCATTGATTGCACGTCACTTGTGACACAGCGGCAACTGTCTGATCAGCTTGTCGGGTTACTTGATGTCTCTGGCGATGCAGTACTTGTTTTTGATCGTGTTGGTGAACTGATGTTTGCAAACGACACCGCACGCACGCTCATTGGCGTCGCTGACCCTGGTGCAGGCGCTGGCGACATCGCTGCACGCACGTTTATGCAAGCAGTGCGCGACCAATTGCCTCGCGTCTTGCTTGATGCTGCCCCACCAGCTGATTCATCGCATCGCTGGGAAGGTGAAATAGGTTTCCGTTCCCCAGATGGCATTGCCCGCACGCTGTCTGTTGTGGTGCAAGTAGTGCGCGATGCCAACGGAAGCGTGCATCACTGGGCCACGATCACCCGCGATATCACTGAAGAGCGACAATCACAAGCCGAACTTGCACGCCAAGCAACCCACGATGCATTAACCGGGTTACCGAACCGAGTGTTATTCGAGCGCAAGACCACCGAAGCTCTTGAACGTAGTCGCACTACACATTCAAGTGTCGCTGTGTTGTTTATTGACCTCGACAAACTGAAGCACGTAAACGACACCATTGGTCATGCCGTTGGTGACCAACTGATTGTCACTGTTGCTCGCCGTCTCGCAGCAGCAACTCGTCCTAGTGACTTAGTGGCACGCATCAGTGGTGATGAGTTTGTTGTTCTGTGTGAGGGGCTACTTGATGAACAAGTTGCTCTTGATGTTGCCGAGCGAATTCGCACATCAATTACAGGGCCATTGGTATTGCAAGGCGTGGAAATCGAAGCTGGCGCAAGTATCGGTGTCGCAATGTCGACACCAGAACTTCTCAGTTCTGAATCAGCTGCTGATGCTGCAGTGACATTGTTACGTTCAGCAGACACCGCTATGTACCGAGCTAAACAACGTGGTCGCGGCAGATCAGAGCTATACAGCGAAGATATGCGCACAGCTGCCAAAGCACGCCAGACTCTTGCATCAGAACTTGAACAAGCATTGGCAGGCAATCAGTTCGCCGTGGTCTTTCAACCCATCGAATCAGCCCACACAGGCCGCGTGGTTGCTGCAGAAGCCCTGTTGCGCTGGAATCACCCCACTCGGGGACTACTGGCGCCAGGCGCCTTCCTTGACCTCGCAGATGAATCTGGACTCATCGCCCCTATTGGTGATTGGGTGCTGAATGAGAGCGCTCGCACAGTCGCAGAATGGATTTCAACGGGGCTCGTTGATCGCTCGATGGCAATTCATGTCAATGCCTCGCGCCGTCAACTCTCTGACATCACTTTCGTTGATCGCGCACTAACTATCTTGCGTGACAACAATCTTGAAGGCTCTCAACTGGTGTTTGAGACGTCCGAAGCAACATTGGTAGACAACAACCCATCAGTGCTTCGCACAGTTACTGCTCTGAAACGCCAGGGTGTACGCATTGCAGTTGACGACTTTGGTGCTGGCTATTCATCGCTCGCATCATTGCGCACCTTCCCTGCTGACTTATTGAAGCTTGACGGCACCTTGGTACGCGATGTCGGACGCACTGACGGCGGCGATGACCCCATGGTGCGTTCTCTTATTCAGTTAGCTCACTCACTGAATTTGATTGTGTGTGCAGAGTGGGTGACAACCGAAGATCATGTACAGCGCCTCAAAGTTCTTGGGTGTGATTTACTGCAGGGAAACCGCATCGGAGAACCAATTAGTGCAGAAGCATTTGCTACTAAATTGCGCAGAGTTTCTGCGCAACCTTCTCAAGCAATCGACTAGCCCGCCACGGGTGCTGGACCAAGTCCTGCGAAATATGCCAACACTGCAGGGGCATCATTTGCAAGGCGGAACACAAAGTTGCTGCCAGACCATCCGCTTGTTACGGGTAACGAATACGACACTGCAGACCCGTCACCCACTGGGCGTAACTTTCGTGCAAGATCAATGAGATCAAGTCCATCGTCTACAGACACGGCTTCTGCAAATGAATCGAGAACGTTATGTGCATCAAGTGGATTCTGTGCAATATAGCGAGCGGCCTCTTTAGCTAATAGAGAAATGAAGGCCCTCTGGCGAGTACCGCGACCTACATCTCCTGTTCCCTCTGGTTGCCACTGGCCGTCAATCTTTTCTTCAAAATGGCGGGAACGGGCATAGGCCAAGGCTTTTGATCCAGTCAATAACTTGCACCCTTTATGTCCGATAAAAAATCCGGTGGCTTTGTCGCGTGAGCCACGTGGAACACACAGATGCACGCCGCCGATTGCATCAACAATTTTTTTGAAACCAGAAAAATTGACTTCAATGTAATGATGAATCGGGATATTCAAAGCTCTTTCAATTGTTCGCAATAGAACATCTGCTCCACGTTGATAACCAGCGTTGACTCTCGAAAATTTGTCGTTGTCTGACATTCGCACCCACAAGTCACGAGGAATCGACATCATTGAAACAGATTTCGCATTGGTGTCGTACCGCAAAAGAATCAGCGTGTCAGAACGCATCCCAGGATTTTTCTCTTCTGAACCCATTGATGCATAGTCAGCATCATTCGGGTCTGCAGAGGCGCGCGAATCCGAACCAACTAAGAGATAATTCTCAATACCGTCCGTGGCAGGTGACAACGCTGAAGTTGCTGCCGGAACTCGAGTGACAGAATCAAGATGACCGCGGGTTGCCCTCACAATGCCAAGTGCACCTGCGAGCGACATAACGAGTGCGACACACAACACAATCATCCATCGAGGAGCGCCTGCGAATCGCGAGAGTTTGCCTTCGGTCATCACATGACTACGGTACTCAGTCAGTAGCAGGTCGGAGATGCACCACATCTGCGGTGTTGATGCGATGCGACACAGCGCAGTCATCAAGAACCACTAATTGACCATCTGGTTCAACCGCTACGGCACGACCAATGATGTTTTCGCCATTTGGCATTTCTGCACGGACCATTGTCCCCAATGTGGATAAGCACGCGACATACTCGGCGTGCATGACGTCTGGCGATAGGTCTAGTAGGCGATCAATTTCAGGAAGCATTGCCTCAAGAAATTCTTGGGGGGTGAACTCACGAGTCCACCCGCAGCTTGCTAACGAAGCTGCCCCTGGCGGTGCCCAAGCAAGATTCAGACCAAGCCCAGCAATCACGAAGGGGATTTTCCCATCTGGTCCGGCTGGCGCTGCCTGAGACAAAATTCCCGACAGCTTTTCACCATTGACCAATATGTCGTTCGGCCATTTCAACACGGCATTCACACCGCACTGATTTCGTGCAACATACGCAGCAGCGAGCACCACCACCTGAGTCAGGGACTGAATGTGCTCTGGGACATTACGGAACAAAAGCGAGACGAGAAGGTTCGCGCCCCGCGGAGCTTCCCATGTGCGATCAAGGCGGCCCCGGCCAGCTGACTGGAAATCAGCCCGCAAGACGCTGCGGTCAGGGGCCCCTTCGAGCCCAGCTGCCATCAGGTCAGCATTGGTACTTCCCGTCTCAGGGATGGCTCGAATATGCCAGTGGCTCGATGAGTTCGCAATTGTGTGGTCCATTAGACCAAGATTGTCATCTGTGCTGAAGAAAATCCTTATCGCCAATCGCGGCGAAATCGCCGTCCGTGTTATCCGAGCTGCCCGAGAGATGGGAATCGCTACTGTGGCGGTCTATTCCGAGCTCGACCGCAATGCCTTGCACGTGCGCCTAGCCGACGAGGCATACGCACTTGGCGGCCAGACAGCAGCCGAGAGCTACCTCAATACAGAGGCCATTCTGAAGGCAATCACGGACAGTGGCGCTGACGCAGTTCACCCCGGATACGGATTCTTTTCTGAGAACCCCGACTTTGCTCGCGCCATCACAGCCATGGGCGTTGCATTCATCGGGCCTCCACCAGAAGCCATCGACGAAATGGGTGACAAAGTCTCGAGCCGCAAAGCAGCACTTCGCGGTGGAGCACCCATTGTTCCTGGCACAACAGAATTTGTTACATCAGCAAAAGAAATTACTGACTTCGGAAATGAACACGGTTGGCCACTAGCAATTAAAGCTGCATTCGGTGGCGGTGGACGAGGCATGAAAGTGGTGCAGTCAGCAGACGAAGTGCAGGCAGCCATGGATTCAGCACAGCGCGAGGCAAAGAGTTTCTTTGGACGCGATGAGATTTACATCGAGCGCTACCTCACATGGCCACGCCACATTGAAGTACAACTCGTTGGTGACCAACACGGAAACGTGGTGTGGATCTCAACGCGTGACTGCTCGGCTCAGCGTCGTCACCAAAAACTCATTGAAGAAGCACCGGCACCTGGCCTTCCTGCTGGCGTTGAAGAAGCAATGGGTGCTGCAGCAGTAAAAGCTGCAAAAGCTGTTGGCTACTACAACGCCGGAACCGTGGAATTCATTTTCCAAGACGGAGATTTCTTCTTTCTTGAGATGAATACTCGCTTGCAAGTTGAGCACCCTGTTACAGAAGTCATCACTGGCATCGATCTTGTTGAATGGCAAATTCGCGTTGCATCTGGTGAGAAATTGCCAATGACACAAAAAGAAGTTCTTGCTGCACGTCGCGGACACGCAATTGAAATTCGTATTAACGCTGAAAACCCAGCAGGCGGAAAGTTTCTTCCCTCTCCTGGCCCCATCACAAAGCTTGTTGCACCAGATGGCTTCGGCGTGCGCTTTGACGCAGGGTATGAATCAGGCGATGAAATCAGCCAGTACTACGACAACCTCGTTGGAAAAGTCATTGTGTGGGGACGCGATCGCGATGTTGCAATTGCCCGCGCCGTTCGCGCACTCAAGGAAATGGTTGTGGAAGGAATTGCCACCACCATTCCTGCTGATATCGCAATTCTTGAACACCCCGACTTTGCGGCTGTTACTCACTCAACAAAGTGGGTAGAAGAAGTTCTCGACCTGTCACACATTGGAACTGCGCCAATTACTCCTGCCGGAGACGACAACGAACCTCTCGTTCAGCGCACCACCACTGTTGAAGTCAATGGTCGCCGCTTCGATGTGAAGTTGTGGGTTCCTGAATCTGCTGGCGTTGCAACGTCAAGCGCCAAGGCCAAGAAGCCAACACGCAGCGCTGCTGCTTCAGCCGGAGCAGGTGGAGGTAGCGGCAAAGTTTCTGTCCCAATGCAAGGAACCATCGTAAAAATTCTTGTTGAAGTTGGTCAGACCGTTGAAGCTGGCCAAAGCGTTGTCGTCTTGGAAGCCATGAAGATGGAAAACCAGATCGAAGCAGACAAGTCTGGCGTTGTGAAGGCAATCAATGTCAAGACCGGCGACACAGTCGGTGCTGGCGACGTTGTTGTAGTTATCGAATAGCTATTCGGCTGCGTCAGCTAAAGCTTCGGCCAAAGCCGGATGCACCAATAACGATTCTTCAATATCGGTGACTTTTAGGTTGGCTGTTACTGCAAGTGCAATAACGCTGATCAATTCTGCTGCGTGACGACCCACGATGGAGCCACCCAATACTTCACCGGTAGCCGGATCACTGATGATCTTGACAAAGCCACGAGAATCATTGTTAATGAGCGCTTTAGCTGTGGTTGAGAACGGAACTTTCGTGACACGGATTTTTCTACCCGATGCAAATGCATCTGCTTCAGCAAGTCCTACATCAGCAATTTCTGGTTCAGTAAATATCGCAGATGCTGCTTTGTCGTAATCAAGATGGCGATGAGGTCCTTTGGGGCCGCCCACTACTTGTTCGGCAACCTTGCGACCTTGCATGGAAGCCACTGATGAAAGTGGAAGCTTTCCACTGACATCACCAGCTGCATAAATGTGTTCAATATTGCTTTGACAATGACGGTTGATCGGTATGTAGCCACCATCAGTGACCACGCCCACTTCTTCAAGACCAAGACCTTCAGTGTTCGGAAGAGAACCGATGGCGAGAACGACATGCGTAGTTTCAGACACTCGCCCATCATCACAAACAACCCGAACACCGTCTGCAGTTACTTCCACTGAGGTAGCGCGAGCACCTTTGAACAAACGCAAGCCGCGATTTAAGAACGATTCTTCGAGAACAGCGGCAACTTCAGGGTCTTTGCCGGGCAGTACTTGTTGACGACTAACAACAAGCGTCACCTTCGACCCGAATGAAGCAAACATGTGAGCAAATTCAACTCCGGTAACACCAGATCCGATAATTGTGACGCTCTCAGGGAAAATGCGAGGAGGATAACAATCACGTGTTGTGAGAATTCGATTTCCGTCTGGTGTCACGAAATTCGGAATACGTGGTCGTGAACCAGTCGAGATCAGAATGTCACTGGCTTCAAGAACATGTGTCGTGCCATCGGCTGCATCAACATGAACCGTGTGGGCAGAGGCAAGCCGCGCAGTACCAATAATGATGTTGACTCCTTGACTCTCAAGCAAAGTGTGCACATCATTTGATAGTCGAGTCTTGATGCTCTCAATTCGGGCAGTAAGGGCAGCGACATCAACCTGAGCGGAGCGATCTTCTAGACCCATACCTGACAGGTTGTCCGTAAAGCTCATTGCCCCACCTGTTGCAATCATGGCTTTCGATGGCACGCAATCGAGAAGGTGCGCAGCACCTCCCAAAATTTCACGCTCAATCAGAGTGACTGCAACACCACGTCTGGCAGCGGCGGATGCGGCAGAATGACCCGCTGGTCCGCCACCGATGATGACTAATTGTTTGTCGACGTTCACTCTTGCGAGACTATCGGCGTTGTCGTTGTGGTGGCGGGAGCATTAGTAAACCTAGGGACAACAGGGACGACAGCCGGTACAAGGTTCGGACAATACTTTGACGGAAATCCGATCCTGTCTCGGCGCTCCCCCACATATTCAAAGTGCATTCCATCTGCCCATGGGAAGTTCCCACCCCACGCAAATCCCCATTTACGGAAGATCCGAACGACAGAACAATTCATCTGAGGGACACGTCCCTGTGCGTTGGCGGTCGTGTTGATGTCAAAAGCCATTCCCCATGCATGGCGTGCAGGCGATCCGAATACACCGCCTCGACGGTTATAGCGAGCAACAAAACACCCGCCGTAACTATTGGAATTAACAAGATCAATAGAGCCAGCTAGGCCTGCCTTACTTATTTCACTTAATGCACTTTGAAGAGCAGGTACAACAGTTTTGTGGCAGTTGTTATGCAGACCAATGTCTGAATACCGCTTGTTCCACACAATGTTTTTATTCACCCACGTTGAAGAGATCTGAATTCCAGCACCAGTTGTGGGCCGATACGAGAACTCTCCCAGTAAAGACTTAGCTTTTGCGGTACCAAGTTGAGCATCCGGGTCTGGCGTATCCCATGAGTATCGAACTCGATATGTGGAACTCTTTCCAATGCCTTGTGCCAGCAATGCCCTCGTCACAACTGATAATGACGTCATCCCTGTCAGCATCACGGTAGTGACCGACATCGTGCCTAAGACCCTGGCCGACACATCAGACATTGTGATGTCACCTTCGTCTACAAAAGAATCAGGCACGATCGCCCCCACCACGAATTCATGTGGGGAAAACTTCGAATCCCTCAGCGTGATGACGTCTCCGATGTGTGCTGAACGAACACGCGCAGCAGTCTCACCCATCAACACTTCACCGCGATTAAGAGGTTCTGCCATTGCAGGTCCACCAATGGCTGATATCAGAGATACTGGCGCCACCATTGTGGCAAACGGAATTCGCCACTTGTTTTTCAGCCGTAGTAAATCTTTGCCATCACGAGTATGTGCAGTCAACGGGACAAACGGAAAATTGAGGACTGCGATAGTGGCACCAGACGCGCGGGCTGCCTTTGCTACCAGACCAACTTGATGACGAGACATTGACGACACCGAGACAGAAATCACTGGGGTGAGAAACGTATTCGGAAATGGGCTGACCGCTTCAGCTCGCAGTACTGGCGTACTGGTAGAGAAAAGTGCAAGTCCAAGCCCCATCACCCCCAACAGAGATAGCCACCGACGCACCTATTTCACCGTAGTTGATGAATGGCTTCCCCTTTAGGTAGTTGCGCGAACTACCGTAGAGAACCTGTGAGTGATGAAATTGACGATCTAGGAACGAATGGCCTCGAGCTAGAAAAAGCACGCCGCCTTGGCTCGCTTGATGCACTACGCGCAGAGGGCACAAATCCGTACCCATACCGCTTTGATCGGTCTCACACACTTGGTGAGATTCGCAACGAATTTGGTGTTCTTGAAGCAGGAACTGAAACAGAAACCCACGTCACAGTCGCTGGACGAATCCTGCTCAAGCGAGATCAAGGCAAACTCATTTTTGCCACATTGCAAGATCGCGAAACGTCCATTCAATTGTTCGTATCAAAAGCAATCGTCGGCGATGGCGCATTTGATGCCATCAACAATTTGGACCTCGGAGACTGGGTCGGCGCAACAGGCATAGTGATGACCACACGCAAAGGAGAACTATCAATCAAGGTTGATTCAGTGGTTCTACTTTCAAAAGCTGTTCGCCCACTGCCAGACAAATGGCACGGTCTCACTGATACAGACACTCGCTATCGCCAGCGCTATGCAGA
>CAEZZL010000005.1_pt1 | contig 27719 bp, 28 predicted proteins | sample 7266441 | NCBI WGS metagenome assembly CAEZZL01 (sample SAMEA6813959, study PRJEB35770) | uncultured Acidimicrobiaceae bacterium | biome: Freshwater; feature: Freshwater reservoir; material: water | place: Czech Republic | collected 2016-08-15 | depth 30m m
AGTTGTTCTTCTTGCAGATGGCCAAGAACGATTTCGCAATACCGTTGCAACGTCTATAGCTGGTGCTCGACATGCAGATGTTCTGGTTGAAGTCGCGGCAGAGCGGTTACTAGTCCTGGCATTGCGCGGACTTGAAAGTCGAGAACAAATTCAATTAGCTGGCCCACCTCAACGGGTGCTTGAGGTGCGAGCAATTCCGCTTGCCGATGGTGGAGCAGTTGCGATTATGGATGATGTCACCGAGCGTTGGCGCATTGACCAAGTACGTACCGACTTTGTTGCAAACGTTAGCCATGAACTCAAAACACCAGTAGGTGCTATTTCTGTTCTTGCAGAAACTATTGAGGGTGAAACTGACGATGAGTTAGTGCTTCGTCTGACTGGCCGCATGGTGATCGAGGCTCAGCGCATGTCTCGCACGATCGACGACTTGCTTGAACTGTCACGCATCGAATTGGGCGGCGAGATGTTGAAAACAGACGTCGATATGGCAGATGTTGTTGCAGAATCTATTGAGCGCGTTGCACCAATTGCAATGCGTAAGGGCGTGCCGTTGATGGTGAAATCAGAAAAGGGTGTAGCAATTATTTCTGGTGATTTCTTCCAGCTTGTTTCTGCTATCGCAAACCTGGTCGAGAACGCTGTGAAATATAGTGACGAAACTCATCAAGTGGATGTTCGTGTAGTCACCTCAGACACAACGGTGTCAGTCGAAGTAGAAGATCGAGGCATCGGAATTCCGGCAGACAGCGTTGATCGCATCTTTGAACGCTTCTATCGGGTCGATCGCGCTCGAAATCGAGCAACCGGTGGAACCGGCCTCGGCCTCTCCATTGTGCGCCATGTGGCCACCAATCATGGCGGGGAGGTGAACGTACGGTCTCGGGAAGGTGAAGGTTCGACGTTTATCTTGCAGATACCGCGTGTTTTGAGGTCTGTATGAGCCACTATGGATACGTATGGTGAACGCACGGACAGCAGCAGGTATCCCAACGGTGTTGGTGGTGGAAGACGAAGAGTCTTTTATCGAGGCATTACAAGTTGGGCTAAAGCGTGAAGGCTTTCGTGTAGAAGTAGCTCGTGATGGTTTGCAGGCACTTGAAATGTTTGATCTTGTTCAGCCAGATCTAGTGCTCCTCGATGTGATGTTGCCGAAAATGTCTGGTATTGATGTTTGTCGTCAATTACGCAAAAAGACCTTGACGCCCATCATCATGGTCACAGCTAAGGGTGCAGAAATTGACACTGTTGTCGGACTTGAAGTTGGCGCAGATGATTACGTCACAAAGCCATACAGACTTCGTGAATTGACTGCACGCATGCGCGCAGTCATGCGGCGTGTACCAAATGATCGAGGTGGCGAACTATCTGGTTCTGCAATTGAAGTAGGCGACGTTGCTCTTGACCCTGACCAACACGAAGTCATTATTCGTGGTGAGGCGCAAGCTTTGCCCCTGAAGGAATTTGAATTGCTGCACATTTTGCTCGCCAACGCTGGGCGTGTGTTGCCACGCGAGACCCTGATTGATCGAGTGTGGGGCAGTGATTACGTGGGTGACACGAAAACGCTTGATGTCCATATCAAGCGTTTGCGGTCAAAAATTGAAGATGATCCAGCTAATCCAACGCGCATTGTCACAATTCGTGGTCTCGGATACAAGTACGACAAACAACGCACGGCGTAGTATCGCTGCGTGGTCACGCGGCGCAAAAGGGAATCATTAGAGAACGGCGGATTACCCCCTGTTAGTCCGTTTCAGAGACTGTCTCGCACACATTCACTAATGGTCGCAGGCGAGACCGCCATGACGCTTGCGCTTGCTGATTCCTTGTTTTTGTCAATTAGTCCTGACGCCGCTCGAACCAAAGTCATTTTGTTTCTGGCAGTCAGCATGGCGCCGTTTGCCATCGTGGCCCCATTTGTCGGACCTCTCGTTGATCGCATGCGCGGTGGACAGCGAATGGTTGTATTACTGGTCGCAGTATTGCGAGCACTTGTATTGATTGGCATGGCTCGCGAACTTGATTCATTGACGCTTTTTCCGTTGGCTTTTGCATCTCTAGTCCTTGCAAAGACATATTCCATTGCAAAATCGTCCTTAGTTCCAAGCACTGTTGCTAGCTCTGACGGATTAGTAGAAGCAAATAGCAAACTCGGTCAAGTCGCCGGAATCACTGGCTTTGTTGTTGTCGTCCCTATCGCATTGCTGCAGCTGATCAGTTCTCAAGCAGCACTGGGGTTCGGAGTGCTGGCATTTATCGCTGCAGCTCTTAATGCATATCGACTTCCTAAAGTTGTAGTTGCATCAACACCGCCAGATGATCTGGAGACAGAGGAATTGCATTCGACAACGGTTGTTGCAGCCGCAAATGCCATGCGCGTTCTTCGCGGCGTTGTTGGCTTTATGTTTTTCCACTTAGCATTTTGGTTGCGACGTGAAATTGCTGGGACCGCATGGTTCGGTTTAGCAATCGGATTATCGGGCATGGCAACACTTGGCGCAAATTTCGTTGGACCGTTTATGCGAAAAAAAATGCGTGTCGAGACAATGCTTCTGGTCTCTCTTGTCTCTGTGGGTCTTGTCGGAGTTGGTGCTGCTTGGTACGGCCGAATTACCGGTGGCATTTTGTTAGCAGCTGTCGTCAACGCTGCAGCAGCGATTGGAAGGCTTGCGTTTGAGGCAACAGTGCAAAGTGGTGCTCCTGATGCCAATAGAGGCCGGGCCTTTTCCCGTTTCGAGACTCAGAATCAGATGGCGTGGGTAGCTGGGGGATTACTGCCAGTGATCTTCACGCCCGCCGGATGGATGGGATTTGCCATAGTTGGCGTCATTGGCGCTGCTGGCGCAATCATGTACGTGCGTGCTGATGGGACAGTTATTGGATCTCGAGGCGGGCGAGCCACAAGCCAGGAGCATCAATCTCGTTAGGAGTGGGCAAATTGCCCGGAGCTGAAACAAGCGCCGGCAATGTTCCGGCGCCTTCACGTTCGACGATGCCGTCGATAAATGCTCGCCCGCGTTGTTGCTGCGCGCGCGTCTGAGAAATTCCGAGCAGTTGTTCGACAAGGTGAGAATTGGCGCCAGTCTGAACACGTCGACGTCGCACAGCTTCTGCAATGGGAGAAGCTCCACCTAGTAGACGAGCGCTGACCGTATCGACGACGTAATCGATGTATCCGGAGATTGCCGCAACATGAGCATCTAGAACTGGAGCGAGAGCTTCTTGTTCTGATGTCCGAGATGCACCCATCATGACCATTGGATTTGAAAACAGAGACTGCACTGCAGCCATTGCATCTGTGCTGTTGGGGTCAACGTCAGTAAGAGATGACATCAGTGCATCTGGATCTGGGCGGAATGCAGAGACGTGGGCTTGCACTAGAGCGGTGAGGCCATCTGTGATTGCCGGAGCTGCCAACACTGCATGTGATGACAGTTCGTGAATCAGTACCCACATGCGAAGGTCATCTTTAGGAATCTCCCATTCCGTAGCAAATGCATCAATGGAAGAAGACACGATAAGAATCTCAGATGTGTGAGGACGGGCAAGTGGAATTTCATATTGTCCGAGCGCATGATTTGCAAGTGCTCCGACCATCGAGCCAACTGACATTCCCATCATTGCGGGTGCCATCATTGTGGAAAGATTCGCCATCATCGCAGCCATCGGATCATCAGACACGTCACTCACGGTGTCATGTGATTGAAGTGCCGTTGCAAGGTTGGTGAAGAGTGGTCGCAGATCAGTCAAGGTGCGATGCGCCCATCGTGCGCGGGTGGTGGTGAGAATTTCGGTGTGTGTGTCGTTTGCGCCCGTGGAAAGTGAAGTGACGGCACGAACGTGCATATCTGCAATATCGGCGAGAGAATTGAAGGCTAAACGCGTTGTCGTATCTGGTTCAGGATCAGAAGAGTCTCCGACAGCGCCCAGTTGAGCGAACTGTTGTGCAAGGTCCCAATTCAGCGGTCCCTGGCCTGCCATGGCGCGCATCATGTCATTAAAAAAGGGAATACCGCCAAAGGGATTAGATGGATTGATCTCGCCGTCAGACATGGAATCAGGATACGAGACGGCGTGGTGGTTCTGTTGTCACGGCTGGTCAGAAACGTTTCGGAATATTCTTAAAACTGACGCTCTATTCAGCATCCACACCGAATGACCTCGGCGTACAACTATTCCGACGATCTGATTTGTTGAATTACGAACAGTTGCCAGCCCGTGCACGGTGTTTGTGGAGTTAATCGGAATGTCAGCGGAGTCTTTACTTGTCGAGAGACTTGGTCGGGGAATAAATGTCACCGATGTAACTGTGTCAACTACGCGGTATTTAGAGAGGTCTGCAATGTCGGAAGGATTAACAAGATGTGAGACATCGGAAGGTGCCCCCCACAAGGTTTTATCGTGACAACGCACGAGGGCTAAACCGGTGTCGCTATCTGCAGTGACAATGTCAACAGGTACGTTTTGGCCAGATGGTGTCGTTGCCCACAAAGATGTCGACGCAGCAATGTCGTCTGCAGCCACAATCCACAAACCATTACCGACAGACAATGCTGATGTGGTCCCTTTGTCGCTATTGATAAGAGCCATCTCTGATTGTGAGTAGTTCTTCACCATTGCCACGGTCGGTAACGGTTGGCTGGTTTGTACAGAGTCAGTGTCGGCTCGGTACGCAGCAATGCCCTTAGGAATTGCGATGGTGAGAATTGCTGCTGATGCAACAAGGCTGACCGTTGCAGCAAATGCTGTGAGTCTGCGACTAAGTGGAGGCGGAGTCGCTAGATAGTCAGATCGCACGGCGTCGGCTATCTCAGCTGGGTGCCTCCATGTGCGTTCGTGGGCCGGAATTGGCGCTGGTGTTTGGTTCTCAAATTCATCAGCGCTCACAAGTGGAAGACACTAATCGCGATGGGATAGCAAGTGTCGGCGCCATCACGAGCCTCGGCCAGTGCTGTCAGAGTACGATTGGTCTATGCCTGCACCGTTGCTCGGAGAAGAGTGGTTCGAATTGACCGCATCGGAATTGCCAATAGGTGACATTTATCAGTGGGCAGTGCGGCCAGATTGCGGAGCTGTTGTGCTGTTCTCGGGCACCGTACGAGACCACGCCGACGGGCGCACAGATGTCACTTCGCTTGACTACGAGGCATATGAAGATGCTGTGATTCCAGCATTTCAAAAAATTGCTATCGAAGCACGAGCACGATTTGACGGGGCTCGTCGCATAGCTATTTTGCATCGAACCGGAGTTTTGTCTCTGAGTGAATCGTCAGTTGTTGTCGCGGTGTCATCTGCTCATCGACCTGTTGCATTTGATGCAGCCCGATTTGTCATCGATGCCTTGAAAGCATCTGCTCCAATTTGGAAAAAGGAAATATGGGATGGTGGGTCTGACTGGGGAACCAGAGCGCATGACATCACAAGTCCACAAAGCGTCACGAGCAATACACAATGATTGCGATGTCATTTTTTACGGGACTATTTGCGTTCATCGCGATTGTGTCTGGGGCAACTTTGCTCATCATGATTTATTTTGATAATCGAAATGTTCGCATCGATGACGGAATTGCCAATTTTCGACGACACATTGATGCACTATCGCCAGAGGCTCGCCAGTCGTCAGTACATCGCAATAATTCAGAAGACCGTCGTAACTGATGAGCAGAATTACTATCTCCACAGAAGGACCAAACCATGGCTCGTGACCTCGCAATTGACCTCGGCACCGCCAATACTTTGGTCTATATGAAAGGCAAGGGCATAGTGCTCAACGAGCCTTCTGTTATTGCCGTAAATCGCCAATCCGGAGAAGTATTAGCCACTGGACATGACGCATGGGACATGATCGGTCGTACCCCGAGCTACATCGTTGCTGTGCGGCCATTGCGTGGGGGAGCAATCACAGACTTCGACATCACTGAACGAATGATTCGATTGTTATTACAACGAGTTGGTGTCTCGCGATTTACTCGGCCAAAGGTTGTCATTTGTGTGCCATCAGCAATTACAGAAGTAGAACGTCGCGCGGTAACGGATGCAACACGTCGCGCTGGTGCATCTGATGCGCAATTGATTGAACAACCAATGGCAGCTGCAATTGGTGCCAACTTGCCGATTGATGAACCTGTCGGCAACATGGTGATTGATATCGGCGGAGGCACAACGGAAACCGCAGTAATTAGCCTTGGTGGAGTGGTTGCTCTTGAGGCAATTCGAGTTGGCAGTTTTGATATCGATGCTGCAATTCAAAACTATGTTCGTCGTGAGCATGGTGTCGCAATTGGTGAGCGCACAGCTGAGGAAATCAAAATTCAGATTGGTTCGGCTGAGCCTGGCCCTCAAGATCGCAGTGCAGATATTCGCGGACGCGATCTTGTTACCGGACTACCAAAGACAGTTCGCCTTACTGCAGAAGAAGTGCGATTCGCAATTGATGAACCGGTTGCCGCAATGGTTCTTTCCGTCAAACGGTGTTTGGCAAAAGCTCCTCCTGAACTCGCTCAAGATTTCCTGGCTCGCGGGATGTATCTCGTTGGTGGTGGAGGCATGTTGCGTGGCCTCGCCGCGCGTATCGAACGCGAAACTGAAGTGCCAGTGAAAATGTCGCCTCAACCGCTTGAAGCAGTAGTGCTGGGTGCGGGGCACTGTATTGAGAATTACCAGGCCCTACGAGGCATGTTCATGGGGACTCGTCGCTAAGAACTACTCATTTGGCCGAACGCGAATGAGCCCCTCTTGCACCACTGTGACAGCCAGGTGACCATCACGAGTAAAGATTGATCCGCCGGCAAGTCCACGTGAATTAGACGTTGAGATTGCATGCTGATCGTAGAGATGCCATTGGTCTGCACGAAATGGTCGATGGAACCACATTGCGTGGTCGAGGCTTGCCATCTGCACTCCGCCTTCGTTCCAACTGAGACCGTGTGGCAGAAGTGCCGTATCAAGAAGCGTCATGTCGCTTGCGTACGTAGCAATACAGGCATTGAGGACTGGGTCGTCTGGCAAAGTTCCGTCTGCTCGCAGCCACACTCGTTGCCCTGAAGATTCAGTGCCAGCACGGTTGATGGGATCACCATCGGGATATCGCAAATCAATGGGACGTGGATGGTCGTACCAGTCACCAATTTCTTCTTTACGCGGTTCCATGCGGGTCTTAAAGTCTGGCAACGTTTCAGGATCGGGAAGATTAAGCGGCGCTGGTATTTGCCAATCGAGGCCAGGCTCGAATGCGTGAAAACTTGCCTGCAGGTTGAAAATTACTTCGCCATGTTGAATTGCGACCACGCGGCGTGTCGTGAAGCTTCGACCATCGCGTAGACGATCTACCTGATACAGAATTGGCGCAGCCGGGTCGCCAGGTCGCAAGAAATATGCGTGGAGCGAATGTACATGGCGAGCATTTTCGTCAACTGTGCGAGAAGCAGCGACCAGTGATTGTCCGGCAACTTGGCCACCAAATACACGGACACGATTCTCGATAGGAGAGACTCCGCGAAAAAGATTCACTTCAATGGCTTCCAAATCGAGCAATGTAATTAGTTCATCAAGTGGTGTAGCCATTGCTCCATAGTAGGGTCGAAACGTGCCACTTTCGCCGATGGATTCAGAACTTCGCCGCCATGCGGTCGCCGCGCGTGGTTTTATGCCTGAAGACGAAGGTGATGCACTGTACGAAGCGGCTGTTGCTTCTGCACACGCTGTCCCGAATGCACCATTTGTCGAAGTTGGTTCCTATTGCGGTAGGTCCACGGTTTGGTTAGGTGCTGCAGCTCGTATCAGTAATACGACGTTGTTTGCGATCGATCACCATTTTGGAAGTGAAGAAAATCAGCCGGGTTGGGAATGGCATGATACGTCGCTTGTTGATGAACGAACAGGACGCATGGACACACTTCCATTTTTCCGGTCAACAATTCTTGATGCCGGATTAGCAGATGTCGTAGTAACGATGGTGGGTGATTCTCCGACAATTGCACGCCATTGGGCAACTCCGCTTGCGTTCCTATTTATCGATGGTGGCCACGGAGTTGAGCCCGCAACATTCGATTATCAGTTGTGGACACCACGTGTTGCAGTTGGTGGCACCCTTGCTATTCATGATGTGTTTCCGAACCCTGAAGATGGGGGTCGACCTCCGTACGAGAACATCTACTTGCCAGCCGTCAAGAGCGGCTTGTTTGAAGATGTCAGCGCAACAGGTTCGTTGCGTGTTTTACGTCGCGTTTAGTGCGCGCGCGTTTTTGGGTGAGCACTACGGCGCACCATTGGCTGTGTAAACAACGTTGAAGCGGGTGAACCACCGCTGATGGCGTCTGCAGCAAGAATGATTGCAGCAGCGGTGTACGCACTGTATTCATCAGCTGGAAAACGAACGATTGTCTTTTCTGGTTCAGCTGGATACACAATGCCGGTCCAATATGCACCGTCTTCTCGACGATGAGGCATGGTCCACAAAATCAACTCACGCGCAGTGTCACGATCACCCGCTGCACAATGTGCAATGGCGCATTCGCTTGTTTCTGCTGCCGTGACCCACTGTTCGTCGTCAACGCAACGAACTCCACGGTCATCGAGCACAAAGCGATCCCAGCCTTCTGCTAACCGAGCCTTTGCCTGCGCACCTGTCATCGCGCCAGTAAGAACGGGGTAATACCAGTCCATGGCCCAACGAGTTTTTGGTTCAAAAGCACCAAGGTTGGTTGTAATGAGCACGTCGATTGCATCTGCAGCAGCGACCCATTCAGGTTGTGGGTCGCCAAGTAGATCACCAAGGGCAGCTCCGCAATGAAGAGCGTGGCGAATACTGGAACAGCCCGTCAATAGCGCGTAGTCCCATGGTTGGGTATCAACTTCTCTAGCCCAAATGATCGCACCGTTGTCACGACGCATGGACAGAACCCACTGAAGCGCATTACGCACGGTGGGCCACAATGCCGACACTGCAGCGAGATCGCGAGTACATAACCAATGAGTCCAAACGCCGACAGCAATGTATGCGTTGACATTTGTGTCGAGCTTGCCGTCTTCAATGTTTCCGTCTGGCATGTAGTAGTTAAACCAAGATCCGTCATCATGCTGGATGTTTGCAAGCCATTGGTATGCAGCAAGTGCAGCTTCATCGCGACCCATAACGTTCAGCGCCATTGCAGTTTCAACATGGTTCCATGGATCACAATGCCCGTTTGGGTACCACGGAATCATTCCGTCTGATAATTGCAATGATTGGATGGAGTCCGCAGTGCGGGCAAGGTCTGCAGTGGTGAGAATTCCCGGCATATGGGGCATTGAACGCGATGTCATACGGATGCTCCGATACGAAGTGGCTTTTGCGAATAGACAACAAGACTTTTTCCCATGAGTGGGCTGAGTGCCCGTTCAGCAACCTTCATCGAACGTGGTTGAGTCATGATGTCCCATTCAAGAAATTCACGATACTTCTTCACCAAAGTGTGGTCATTGTTGCGTGGACCAACAGCACACTTCAACCACCAATATGGTGAGTGCAATGCATGAGCATGGTGGCTGTCAGTGACTTCGAGACCAGCAGAACGAAGTTTGGCCTTTAGTTCTGTTGCTGAATAAATCCGCACATGGCCGCCAACACTTTTCGGAGCATGGTATTCATCAGACAGCATCCAGTTGATCTTTTCTGGCCACCATGACGGCACGGTTACGCCAAGTGAACCGCCTGGCTTAAGAACGCGATGGAGTTCTGAAATGGCACTGACGTCATCTTGAATGTGTTCGAGGACTTCAGAAGTGACGACACAATCGAATGTGTTGTCAGCGAAGGGGAGCTTGGTTGCATCTCCGCGCAATACGCCACCGTACGCTTGCTCGGTAATTTCTTTCGCTTCAAGCATTGCGCCAAAAGTATTACGCGTCATCACGACTTCATCTGAGGCGTAGTCGAGAGCAAACACTGTTGCTCCTTGACGGGCTGCTTCAAATGCGTGACGTCCAAAGCCAGCACCTGCATCAAGAAACTTGGCTCCTGGACGGAGCCCAAGACGATTGAAACGAATAGTCAACATATCAACGACGCTTTTCTAATTTGGCTCGGTTGTGGGGCATGTCGAGCACTTCGCGATATTGCTCGACTGTCAATTCTGCACAGTGTTTCCAGGTCCAGCGTGCAACAACACGTTGACGTCCAGCTTCGCCGATACGGGCTCGAAGTTCTGCGCTATCAAGTCCTGTTGCAATTGCGGCTGCAAGTGCATCTGCGTTTGCGGCAGGGCATTGCAGCACTGTCTCATTGTGAGTGCCTGTTACTTCGGGCAATGCACCACCATCTGTAGCAACAAGACAAATTCCTGTGCTCATGGCTTCAATTGCAGGAAGACTGAAGCCTTCATACAAACTCGGCACTACTGCAAGTTCTGCTTCTGCGTATAGCTCAACAATGCGTTCGTCCGTGACACCAGATACAAAATCAATATGGGGGCGAAGACCCAAAGAATCAATGAGGTCCATGCTGTGTCCGGGACGCGGTTTGCCAATGATTGTTAGGCGAATATCACGGTCTTTTCGCAAAGTAGCCATTGCTTCGAGAAGATACGACAAGCCTTTCAATGCAACGTCAGCTGATGCGGTGGTGATGAGACGGCCCGGTTGACGAGCGATATGTGGAAGCGGCTTGAAAAGATCAGGATCGACACCAACAGGAACAAGACGCATGCGGTCGCGAGAGACCCCCATGTCCTTATTGATATCGGTGATGCTGTTTTCGCTGACTACAACAATGCGAGGCATTTTGCTCGCAACTTTTCCTTGCATGTCAACGAATGAATACCAGCGACCCACAGAGCGGCGCTTCCAACGACTCGGAGCATGACTCATCTCTAATTCACGATCTTTTGTAATCGGATGATGAAGCGTGACAATAGTTGGAATGATCTTTTCGATTTTCAAAATGTCCCAACCGAGGCACTGATTGTCGTGCACGAGGTCAAAGTCATTGACACGTGGGGTCAGGGTGCGAAGAGCTCGTTTAGAAAATGCAAGGGGTTCAGAAAATTGACCAGTCATGTAGCGAGCAGTTTCCACCACGTCTGGCCATGTTTTGATTTCCCAATACGCGGGTATGCGTCCTGGGTATTGGTCATTGAAAATGTCAAGGCTAGGAAGTTTGTGCATCGTGATGCGATCGTCGAGCACTGGGTACGGCTGTCCGCCAAATACTTCAACACTGTGCCCAAGATCTGCAAGTGCTTTGGTGAGGTGACGGGTGTACACGCCTTGACCACCAACGTGTGGTTTGCCTCGGTACGTGAGATATGCGACACGCAACGGACCGTTGGGATCGTAGGTGCCTGACATAGGCAGTAGAGGCTAACTGGCACCAATCCGAATGGCTCGGGAACGACGTCTGGCTAGTAGGGCAAAGGCAATCAATAAACACCAGATATAGACCCCATTCCCCATGCGCGAATACAACGTGCGGCCTGATCGAAGCTGAATCGAGCGTTCAAGCACCTGCTGCTCGCCAATTGATGTGCGGTTGTGAACTGTTCCGTTGGAATCAATAAACGCACTGAATCCGGTCGGCGAAATCTGGACAACATCGCGGCCCTGTTCTCGAGCTCGTAATTGAGATGCCGCTACTTGTTGTGTCTGCAGAATTGTCCAGGTGTAACTAGAACCATTTGTGGGGTTAATGATGAATGTTGCGCCATCAGTAACGCCTTCATTGACACGCCCACCGAAAAATATCTCCCAGGAAATTGCAACACTTGCACGAGTGTCTGCGAAATCAAGCCATCCTCGCGAAGTACCAGCACGTGCATCGCGTGGCACCAGATCTGTTGGTGCACCTAGTGATTTCAATAATGATCGCAGTGGCATGTATTCACCAAAGGGCACTCGACGTACTTTGTCGTACCGACTAGAGATTGTTCCATCGACTTCAACAACAACCTGAGCATTTGTAAATTGATTCTGCCCAGCATCTTCGGTGATGCCGACAACAAAGGGAACGTTCAGGCGTTTCGCTTGCTGCACAATTTCGGAGTACTCCGGACTGTCAAGAAACAATCCGTGGTTTGTAATGCTGATGACATTTTCTGGCCAAATCACTGCATCACGTTGAGAGTTCGGCTGCAAAGTTTTTGTTGCTGTCATATGCACATCAAAAACATCACGAGGGTTTGTATCAATCGCGTGAGTTCCTTGTTCTCCTCCGCCTTGAACAATGGAAAGATTTAGCGTGCGACCAATACTGTGAGTGTTGTCCCATGTGTTTCCCAAAAGAACCAAAAATCCGACAACGCAGATTGCACGGAATCGACGGTGTGTTAACGCAAGATAGAGCGTTGCAACAGAAATACCAATGACACCCATTAATGGGGCAAGACCAAGTAGCGGTCCACCGGTTTGCCCAATGGCGATAGTTGCCAAAGGTACTCCTCCGAAAGGAAAGGAAAGACGAAGAACTTCAGCAAGCGAATGGCAAATAACCAATGCTGTGCGGTGTGATGCAGTGGTTGTCGTTAATTGAGCAGCGACATAGCTCGCACAGCCGTGCATGACGCTAAAAATGAGTACCGCAATGATGTACCCAGGTGAAGTTAAGAACCACATCCATGCCATAGAGGGCAGGAACCACGCAGCTGCAAAATAAAGGCCAGTGGAAAATGACTTATCACGTCGTTGTAGCGCTGTAGAACCGTAGAGACCAAGGCCGATAATGCCAAGCGGCCACCATCCCCACGGCGGCATAGAAGATGCAACTAGTAGACCAGCGATGATTGGGCGAAAGATGCGACGAATCATGTTGTCAGTACGGCGCGAACGACATATCTAGATTTTACTGAGCCTTTTGGATGGCAAGAAAAAAGAGTCAAGGTTGCACTACGTGTTGGATCAGTGATCCACATCGATGTTGGCTTCACGATGCTGTGTCCGGTGACTACATATTTATATCTCTTGGTTCCAACTGAGATGAATATGAAGTCTCCACCGCGCAATGAATCAATGTTGCTGAAAGGGCGTGGCGAAGATGTGCGATGAGCTCCGAGCACTAAGTTGCCAAAGCGCCCGGGCCGCGCTGAGCCAGGCCATTGACCGACACCTTTATCAAACACGTCATCAGTAATACCCAAGTAGATCGGCGATGTGACGCGCAATGCAGGGATGGTGAGTATGCCGATTTTTGTGTATGGCTTAGAGACAACACTGGGAGTTGCAGAAGAGGAAGCTGCGGGCAACACAGAAAGAAAAATACAGACTGATCCGGCAAATATCTTTGAACAAATGCGTCTAAAGCGTCGCGAGGTGAGCAAGTGTTGCTTCGGCGGCTGAACGTGCTTGCTGCACACAGGCGGGAATTCCGATTCCTCTATAACTTGCACCAGCAAAGACTATGCCAGGAGCACTGGCACCGAGCGAGTGTTCCAGTTCTGCGAGTCGCGCAAAATGATGTGGTCGGTATTGCGGGAATGATTCTGCCCACCGGCTGACACGAACTTCAGATGGTGTCATGTCGACGCCAAGATGAAGTTTCATGTCAGCAAGAGCAAGGTTGATGAGCTTGTCGTTATCAAAATGCATTACTTCAAGACCATCTCGGCCAAGAGACACGCGAAGAATCATCGAACCATCGTCTGGGCGCCAGTGTGCCCATTTGTTTGATCCGAACGAAGCAGCAGATACCCAACGTTGATCAGGCTTTGGCACCAAGTATCCGCTGCCAGTGAGGCGTGATGGCCACTGAGACGCAGGGATAGCCATAGTGATGAGAACTACAGATGCATGGGTCCATTCATTAAGAAGTTCGCCGGCACGCGTGTCGAGCGTGCGAACAAAGTGTGCGCTGTGTTTTGCGGGCGATGCAATAACAATGGCGTCTGCTTGATGTTGTCCTCGGGAAGTAGAAACGGTGTAGCCGGTCGGTTCCTTTTCAATTGCAGACACGCTCTCACCAGTGAGAATGCGACCTCCAAGAGATGTGACGCGTTGAGTCAGTAGTTCTATGAGTGCACCAATTCCGCGTATGGGAGTTGCAAAGATCGGACCTGCAGGACCTTTGGCTGCTGCAGCACGCGCTTTTCCTGCTGCAAATAACATGCTTCGGCTGGCAGTAAGCGCTGCAACTTGCGGAACAGCGGCCATGGAGAAATGATCGGAATCTGTGGCGTAGATACTTCCGATGAGTGGGTCAACGAGACGTTCATGAATTTGATTACCAAATCTGCTGCGTACGTAATCACCAATTGAGTCGGTATCAGCTGTGGCGGGGAGGAGCGGTTCTATTGCTGCTCGAAGTTTTCCGACTGGAGAGATCAGCCCCGATGTAGCGAATGCACGAATTTTTGCTGGAACACCCAACATGAGATCACCAGGAATGTTGTGCATGCCGTTGTGCCAAATTGATGCATGCGCATCAGTGGGTGACGTCATTGAAGAACCGAGACCAAGTTCTGATGCAAGTTGTGTAGCCCACGGAACACGAACAAGAAAGGCATCAGCACCTTCGTCAACGGCTGACAATCCTGCAAAAGGAGTGGTACGAATACGACCACCGACCGTTGATTCTGCTTCAAGCACAGTCACGTTGACTGGTACAGATGAATTAGTGAGAACAGTGAGAGCGCTAGTAAGTCCGGCAACACCTGCACCGATGACGACTACTTGACGGGGATCACTCATGCAGTGATAAGTCTACGAGCAAGCGCTGCCATGACCGATGAGTCATTGTTGACACACGCAGTACGAGCAAATGCAATGCCGTACGATGCTGCTCGTTGTGCTGCTTCGAGATCAAGGTCGTACAAGACTTCAAGATGGTCTGCCACGAAACCGCATGCGCACACGACTATTCCGTCAACTGATTCATCCGTATCGCGCATAGTGGCCATCTGATCAATAACAGCAAGGATGTCTGGGCCAATCCATGGTTCTGGTGTGCGACCAGCCGATTGCCACGCAATGGACCACTGTGACCATCTGGTTAGTCCGGCCTTACTAGCAACGAGTTCGGCTGTGGCACGAAGTTCTTCGGGATACGGATCACCAGCATCAATGATGCGTTGAGGAAGTGAATGAGCTGTGAACAATATTTTTGTTCGCTCTGGCATTCGCGATAACTGTGCTTGCATGTCGGCAGCTAAGAAATCAATGAAGGCATCTTCGCGCGCCCATGTTTCAACGGCACGCACTTCAATGTTGTGAGGTTCTGCAGCGGCTCGCACACGATCCGTGTATTGACCAATCGAATATGTTGAATAGTGCGGTGCGAGCACAAGGCAGATAATGCGTGTAAAACCCAAAGCTGCTACTTCATTAACGGATTCTTCGATGAAGGGTGTTGCGTGTTTGAGACCGAGGAAGACTTGGTAATGACCCGGATTAATGAGGTCAAGTTGTTCTTGTAACGCATCACGTTGAGCTTCAGTTAGTTGTTTCAGCGGAGATAACCCGCCAATTGCTTCATACCGTTTGGTGAGATCTTGCAATTGTTCGTCTGTGGGGACTCGACCACGACGAATATCTGTGTAGTAGGGCAGAATCTCTTCTTTCGTGCGAGGAGTTCCGTATGCCATCAGCATGACTGCCGTGCGTGTTGAGTTTGTCATTTTTTTGTCGATTCGTGAACGTAGGAAACTACATCGGTAAGAACGCTTGGATCTGTGTCTGGCTGTACGCCATGACCAAGATTGAAAATGTGGCCAGGGTGGCCGCCATTGTCTGCGAGTACGACTTTGGCCCCATTGACTGCAATCTGCGATCCTGCCAGCACAAGTGCTGGGTCAAGATTTCCCTGCACGACGGTGTTCGCGCCTAAACGAGTTCGTGCATCACGAATCGATGTGCGCCAATCGAGTCCAATAATTGCATTGCCCACTGAGTTCATCGATTCAAGTAAGTGATCGCATCCGATTCCGTAGTGGATACCGAGAACGTCGGGATGACGTTCCGCTAATTGTGTGAAAACTGACGTGGAGTGTGGTCGCACATATTTGTCATAGTCAGGTCGAGAGAGTGCGCCTGCCCATGAATCGAAAAGTTGAAATGCTTCTGCGCCTGCTGTTAGTTGGGCAGAAATGAATTCAACTGAATGTTGGACAAGATGTTCCATGATGTTGTGCCACAACACTTCATCTTCACGCATGAGTCGTTTTGTGTTTTGGTACGTACGACTTGGCCGACCCTCAATGAGATAACTAGCAACTGTGAAAGGTGCTCCGGCGAATGCAAGGAGAGGCACTGTGAGTTCTTTGACTAATGAAAGAACGGTGTCAGTGACATATTCAATGTCGTCGTGATGCAAAGGGCGCAGGCGCGCAAGGTCAGTGCTGGATCGAAGTGGCGACGGGGCCACTGGTCCGGTGCCGGGCGCAACATCAATACCAAAGCCAACAGCGTGTGCAGGAACCACAATGTCGGAATACAGAACTGCAGCATCAACATTGTGACGACGCACTGGTTGCAGGGTGAACTCAGCAGCTAGTTCTGGTTTCTTGATTGCGTCAAGAATGCTTCCTTCGCCGCGAATAGCGCGGTACTCGGGCAAGCTTCGTCCGGCTTGGCGCATAAACCAAACAGGAGTGTGGTGAGCAGGTTCTCCGCGGGCAGCGGCAAGAAATGGGTCGTTCGGGAGACTGGTCATAACAAGGTGGCTCCCATGCGATTCATGGGTTTCACGCTATCGGTGGTTGCCTCGAGGCATTTGGCGAAGTTGAGCATCGATTCGGGCGATCCGCGTGCGGGCAGGGGGGTGGGCAGTGATCAGTCGGTCTGTCCATTGGGCTGAACGTTCTCCTTGGCCGCTGTCAACAACGATGCGAAGGGCATTCAATAATTGGCGACCAAATCCCATGGCAACGGCGGTTTCGTCTGCTTTGAATTCTGCTCCTTTACCTATTGCGTTGCCAATGTATTGAGACACTGTGATGACAGAAAGAAAAAGCCACGAAATAATGGTGATGAAACCAGTGAATGTTTTACCGATGAGCGAACCAAGAGATGAACGGGTTGCAAAAACATCTGTTGCAGCGTGGGCAACATTCTGTAAGAGAAAACCAATTTTTGCGAGAAGGACAATCGGTATGGTGAGCCATTGTCCGATTGTGAGTGCAATGGTGTGCATGCCGAGATGATGACTGAGTTCGTGTGCTAACACTCCACACAATTCGTCATGTGACAAGTTGTTGATTGCCCAACTTGATACAACAACAAGATGACCGCCCGAAGCAAACGCATTGAGGTCCTCTGAATCAGAAACTGCTAATACAAATTTTCCTGGTGGAATATGATTTGCTTGCGCGACAATGTGCCATGAGCGCTGAAGCGTGTCGCGTTCCGTGCGTGTCGGAGTGCGAGCTCCGAGAAGTCGTTGTAGTGCGATGCGTTGCACGGGTCGGATAAAAAGAGACCCGCCGCACAGCAACCACAAAGCCGCAAAGACTGCAAACGGCACATAATAAAATTGAGAAGCAACCCACCAGAAAGCAGCAACTGCAATAAACCAAGCGGGCAATAATGCCAAGACTGGGGCAATGGCTGCCACCGCGTACCCATCAATCTTTCGTTGTCGTTGAAGTCGGTCAGTGCGGGCCATGCACCCCTAGTCCATCAGTATCTGTGGCCTAGGTCAAACTCCCATCACAATCGTCTCAGATGCCTCACCTACACTTAACGAGATGACTGGCACACGGACCGAGCGCATTGATGCCCACGAACGAAATCCGAAGTGGAAACTTGCGCCAATGCGCATTGAGATGTCCGAGTGCATTAACTGTGATGCATGTCTTCGTCATTGCCCTCCCCAGTTAGGAGCCATCTTCAACGTGGGAGCAGATGTTGTCATCATTCCAGAACTGTGTAGTGGTTGCGATAAATGCCTTCCTGTGTGTCCGGTGAACTGCATTTATCCGTTTCCCGAATGGGAAGCAGCTGAAGTACCAGCTGAATGGTGGGAGCAACCAGGCTCAGATAATGACCCGTACGATTAAGTCCAGCGAAAGGACATCACAATGACAGCACCAACAATCCCCGGAGCAGAAGCGTATTCCCATGTCGGAAACGGCAATGTCGGAGTACTTGTTCTTCATGGGTTCACCGGTAACCCAGGTTCAATGAGGGCGCTAGCCGAGGCAAGTGCCGCTGCAGGATTCCATGTTGAACTGCCACAACTAGCTGGTCACGGCACCGCAATTGAAGACATGATCCCCACACGGTGGGCTGATTGGAGCAGTGATGCAGAGAAGGCGTACCAAGTGTTGTCGAAACGTGCGTCGAAAATTGTTGTGATGGGTTTATCGATGGGTGGTGCGTTGACTTTATGGATGGCTGCACAACACCCTGAAGCGTGCGGCATTGTTTGTATCAACCCCGCAACGCAACCACAGCCACAAGAAGTTCTTGACATGTTGCAAGGAATGATTGATGGTGGAACTGTGACCATGGATGCCATTGGTTCAGACATTGCTGACCCGAGCGCGCACGAAACTGCGTACCCCGGCACGCCGCTTGCTGCTATGAAGTCATTTTTGTCAGAGGGACTTGCGCCACTTGCACCGCGCTATCCGTCAATAAAAATGCCAATGTTGTTGTACACCTCAGTGCAAGACCATGTTGTGCAACCAAGTGACAGTGATGCAGTTGCCGCAACATATGGCGGCCCTGTTGAACGCGTCATGCTCGAACGCAGTTATCACGTGGCAACACAGGACTACGACAAAGACATCATCTTTGCGGGTGCTGTTGCATTCGTGCATCGCGTAACCGCATGACAATTGCTGCGCTAATCGCAACAATTCCAAGTCCGTCGTCGGGCTCCATTCATCTCGGACCATTGCGTTTGAATGCATACGGATTAATGATTGCCATCGGCGTCATTGTTGCAGTGCGTATTGCTGGCCGCCGTGCTGAACGTATAGGGATTGGTAACACCGAAGACATCTCAGCAATTGCGATGTGGGCTGTTCCTGCCGGTGTTCTTGGCGGGCGCGCGTATCACGTGCTCACTGATTATCAAAGATTTCAGGGCCATTGGTTTGACGTCATAAAAGTGTGGCAAGGCGGACTCGGAATCTGGGGCGGCGTCACTGCGGGAGTTGCAGTCGGGTGGTGGTGCGCGAAACGTCGTGGGCTAGATGCATGGTGGATCATTTCGTGCGCTGCACCTGCAATTGCTATTGCTCAAGCAATTGGTCGATGGGGTAACTGGTTTAATCAAGAATTATTTGGTCGACCCACAACATTGCCGTGGGCGTTGAAAGTGTCAAGCAGTGTTGCTGAAAAAGCCGGGTACGCAGCAGGCACAACATTTCATCCGACGTTTTTGTATGAGTCGATTGGCTGCGTTGTTCTGGCTTGGGTACTGATTCGCATCGAGCGTCGCCTTCGCCCTGCTCGCGGACAACTATTTGCTTGGTACGTGGCGGGCTACACCGTGTTGCGTTTTGGTGTCGAAGGTCTCCGAATAGATAGTGCTCACCACGTTGGGGGCTTACGGCTCAACCAATGGGTGGCAGTCGGAGTTTTCGCTGTTGCGGTGCTATTTCTAGCGATTGATCGTCTGCGTTCTCGAAAAGCGTCCGCAGCGTCTACGGTAAATACCCATGAGTGAATGTCTATACGAAGTCCTAGAGCCCGGTATTGGTCTCATTACGTTTAACCGTCCTGATCGTCTCAATGCGTGGACCGGTCGCATGGGCAATGAATATTTCGCGGCACTTGATGCTGCGAACGCTGATCCGAAAGTGCGCGTCATTGTTGTCACTGGTGCAGGCAAGGGTTATTGCGCCGGAGCAGACATGGGAACATTGCAAGCAATTCCTTCAGGTGATACTGCAAAGAACGATGATGGCCCAAGCATCCTTGAAGGGCGCATGCAAGACGAAATTACTCGTTTGCCAAAACCAGTCATTGCAGCAGTTAATGGTGCAGCAGCTGGTCTCGGAATGGTGCAGGCACTGATGTGCGATATGCGTTTTTGTGCAGACACTGCAAAGTTCACTGTTGCATTCTCGAAGCGCGGACTCATCGGTGAGTACGGCATCTCGTGGGTGTTGCCTCGTCTTGTTGGTCAGGCCACTGCGCTTGATCTCATGATGTCGAGTCGCATCGTCAAAGCTGATGAGGCACTTGAGATGGGCATGGTCAATAAAGTTGTTCCTGCTGATCAACTGATGAAGGTTGTTCTTGAATACGCATCTGACCTAGCAATGAATGTGTCACCTTCTTCAATGGCCGTGATGAAGCGCCAGGTCTATTCCGACTATGGCAAAGATGTGGCTACAGCCAGCAAGGACGCTCTTGTCCTCATGCAGCAGTCATTCACCAGGTCAGACTTTAAAGAGGGCGTCCAGAGCTTTCTGCAGAAGCGCCAGGCTGAATTTCCGCCAGTTCATCCGAACGCCTAATAAGTCTCGTTCCTTTCAGTACCTGCGGCTCGTAGGCTGAGAAGCCGTGAGCACGTCTGGTACCCCCATTTCCGCAGCTGATGTAGCCAAAGTGGCTCGTCTGGCACGCCTCGATATCGATGAGGCGCACGTTGTGCACTTCGCCGAACAATTGGCCAAAGTCATGGGTCATTTCAGCGATATTGACGCTCTTGATTTATCCGGTGTTGGGCCAATGACTCAGCCGTTTCCACTGGTCAATGTCTTGCGTGAAGATGTCGAGCAACCATGTCTTGATACAGACGAAGTGTTGGCAGCTGCACCATCATCTGATCAACGTCGTTTCCGTGTTCCGCCAATTATTGGGTTGGACGATTAGTCATGGCAACAATTCCAACAACAGCATCGGCAATCGCAGCAGCGATTGCGTCGAAGCAAATCACTGCGCGCGAAGTCATTGATTCATATCTTGCACAAATCACTGCGCGCGAAACTGATATTCATGCTTTCAATCTTGTTACCGCTGATGCAGCACGCGCCCATGCTGATGCAATTGATGCTGATATTGCAGCTGGTCGTCCTATTGGCCCACTAGCTGGTGTACCGATCGCATTCAAAGACAACATGTGCACACATGGCATTGAAACCACCTGCTCGTCAAAGATTCTTGAAGGATGGAAGCCACCGTACGATGCAACCGTTGTGTCGCGCTTGCGCGATGCTGGTGCTGTCATGGTTGGTAAAACAAATCTTGACGAATTCGCAATGGGTTCTAGTACAGAAAACTCTGCATTCGGCCCGACACGCAACCCACTTGACACCTCGCGTGTTCCTGGTGGTTCCAGCGGTGGCAGTGCTGCAGCAGTTGCTGCTGGTTTTGCACCTGTCAGTCTCGGCAGTGACACAGGCGGAAGTATTCGTCAGCCGGCCGCTTTGTGTGGCGTAGTTGGCGTGAAGCCAACGTATGGTTTGGTTAGTCGTTATGGCCTCTGTGCGTACGCAAGTTCACTCGACCAGATTGGTCCATTTGCAACCACGGTTGCTGACGCTGCATTGATTACTGAAGCAATAGCTGGCCATGATGTGATGGACTCAACATCAATTCCTCAACCAGCGCCTGCGCTTGTCGCATCAGTGACACAAGGTGTTGCCGGAATGCGCATTGGTCGCGTCACTGATCTTCCTGCTGGTGCAGAACCAGAAGTCATTGCCCGGCTGAATGAAGCGTTCACTGCTCTTGAAGCTGCGGGCGCAACCATTGTTGACATCACGTTGCCAAGTTTGTCGTATGCATTGACTGCGTATTACCTCATTGCACCAGCAGAGGCCAGCAGCAACTTGGCTCGCTATGACGGAGTGCGATACGGATTACGTGTCAATGCAGTTGATACCAATTCCATGTACGGAGCTACGCGTGCAGCAGGTTTTGGTGATGAAGTGAAGCGACGCATCATGCTCGGCACGTATGCATTGTCGGCTGGTTATTACGACGCGTACTACGGCAAGGCACTGAAAGTTCGTCGCCTGATATCAGAAGATTTTGAACGTGCGTATGCGCAAGTAGATGTCATTCTCACACCGACATCTCCAGTTGTCGCATTCCCGTTTGGGGACAAGGTTGATGATCCAATGGCCATGTACTTGTGCGACATCTACACAATCCCCACAAACTTGGCCGGTCACCCCGCAATGAGCGTGCCGTTCGGAACTGGCGCGCATGGCCTGCCCGTAGGCATTCAAGTTCTTGCGCCTGCTCTTGGAGAAGCCCCGATGTTCCGTGTTGGTGGAGCTCTTGAACAAGCTGCCGGAGGAGTGAAATGACACAAGATCCACTCAGTTCCATCATCGCTACGGAAGACCAAATGCTCGAGGGCGGATGGGAAATGATCGTTGGCCTTGAAGTGCACGTTGAGCTTGCAACCAAGACCAAGTTATTCAGCGGTTCACCAAACCGCTTCGGTGACGAACCAAATACCAACATCGACCCAGTGACGCTTGGTTTACCTGGCGCGTTACCAGTTCTCAACAAACAAGCAGTAGAACTCGCGATGCGAATTGGCATTGCGTTGAACTGCAATATTCAGCCGTGCATCTTTCACCGCAAGAACTATTTCTACCCTGACATGCCAAAGGCGTATCAAATTAGTCAATATGACATTCCACTGAATATTGATGGATTCCTCATTTTGCCAAGCGGAACACGTATTGGTGTTGAGCGCGCGCATCTTGAAGAAGACACTGGGAAGAGCACACATGTTGGTGGTGCCACTGGGCGTATTCATGGCAGTGATTACTCGCTCATTGACTTCAACCGCGCTGGTGTTCCATTGGTCGAGATCGTGTCGCGTCCTGACATTCGCACGAGCGAACACGCCAAAGAGTACGTCGCTGAATTGCGCGCAATTCTTGAAGTCATTGGTGCATCAGACGCCAAGATGGAAGAAGGCTCAATGCGAGTCGATGCCAACGTGTCGGTACATAAGCCCGGAACCATGTTCGGAACTCGTTGCGAAATCAAGAACGTGAACTCGATTCGTGCTCTTGGTCGCGCCATAGATTACGAAGCTCGCCGCCAAATTGATGTTCTTGATTCTGGCGGCACGATCCGCCAAGAAACTCGGCACTGGGATGATGCAGAAGGCCGCACTCATACGTTGCGTGTCAAAGAAGATGCTGACGATTACAGATATTTCCCTGAACCAGACTTGGTGCCTCTGGCACCATCTGCTGAATGGGTACAAGCAGTTCGTGACAATTTGCCAATGCTTCCTGCTGCGCGACGCACCGCATTGTCCGCACTGACGGGGTATGACACTCAATCAGAAGCTGTCATTGTTGTTGTTGAACGTGGTCAACATGACTACGTACAAGCAGTTGTTGATGCCGGCGGAGACGCAGTGCGCGCACTGATTTACGTGCAACAAGGTTTTGCAGATGCTGGGCCTGTTCCTGCAGTACCTGCAGCGGACCTTGCCAAGCTCACCATTCTTGAACGCGATGCAAAACTTTCAGCGACACAAGCCAAAACAGTTCTTGCTGAATTGGTGGAACATGGCGGTGGTGATGCTGCAGCAATTGCAGCAGCAAAAGGCTTCGAAGCCATGGATACCTCAGCTGTTGAAGCCATGGTTGATGAGGCAATTGCTGCTGATCCTGGCGCATGGGCCAAGTACATGGCCGGCGATGAAAAAGCATCGGGTGCCATCGTGGGCCGCGTCATGAAAGCCTCACAGGGCAAGGCAGACGGCAAAATTGTTACTGCCATCATGCAGTCACGTCGCCCATCTGCCTAACCAGACTGCTGTTTCCCAGTAGGCACGGCTAATTCGAAGCCTCCCCGAAAAACTCTGTGTAGGGGTGCTCTTCACTAATAGACACCCGCGGGTAGGTGGATACTGTTCGCCTATGGACTTTGCAATACCTGACGACATTCAAAAAATTCTTGATCAACTCGATGCGTTTATCGAAAAAGAAATCAAGCCGTTACAAGCGCAAGATGACAATGAGCGATTCTTTGATCATCGTCGTGAATGGGCACGTACTGATTTCGAAAATGATGGCGTTCCTCGTGAAGATTGGGAGCAGTTGTTGCGCGAAATGCGTCGCCGAGCAGACGAAGCCGGCTGGTTACGTCTTGCATTGCCAAAAGAATTTGGTGGTCAAGGTGCCAGCAGCATCACGATGGCAATTATCCGTGAGCATCTTGCACAAAAAGGTCTTGGCTTGCACAACGATCTGCAAAATGAATCAAGCATCGTGGGCAACTTTCCAACAGTTCTGATGATGCGAGACTTCGGTACCGATGCGCAGATAAAGGAATGGATGCCTGGCTTTCTTGACGGTACAAAGCGTTTAGCTTTCGGGCTCACCGAACCAAACCATGGCAGTGATGCAACGTACATGGAAACCACCGCATTTCGCGATGGTGACGAATGGGTTATCAACGGTATGAAGCGTTGGAACAGTGGTCTTCATAACGCCACACACGACATCATCTTTGCCCGTACCAGCGGAAACGCAGGAGACCCAAAGGGAATTACTGCATTTTTGGTGCCGACCGATGCGCCTGGTTTCAAGGTTGAATTTTTCTGGTGGACATTTAACATGCCTACAGATCACGCTGAAGTCAGTCTCACTGATGTTCGTGTCGGGCCTGAAGCATTGTTTGGACCTGCTGAAATGGGTCTTGAACTTGCACAGCATTTCGTTCATGAAAACAGAATTCGTCAAGCAGCATCTTCATTGGGTGCAGCGCAATATTGCATCAATGAAGCAGTGCGTTATTCAAATGAGCGAATCACATGGGGCAAGAAGTTGAGCGTCAACCAGGGAATCCAGTTCCCGTTGGTTGAACTTCATACTGAAGCTGCAATGTTGCGCCAACTCATTCGTTACACGGCCACCATGCTTGACCAAAAGCACCACATGGAAGTCACGCACTTAGTTGCCATGTGTAACTATCGTGCCAACCGGTTGGCTTGTGATGCTGCCGACCGCGCGATGCAGACATGCGGAGGAGTCGGTTACAGCCGTCACATGCCGTTCGAGCACATCTATCGCCATCACCGCCGGTACCGCATTACAGAAGGCTCAGAAGAGATCCAGATGCGCAAAGTGGCGAGCAACCTGTTTGGGTTCGCTTCTTTGCCAGACCGCAAGTAGGCTCAAAGGAAATCCTTACACGGACTTGCTTTCCGTGATAGGCACCCCTAACATTAGGTATACCTAACTACCTAGGAGTTTCCATGGGCGCAAGCTTTCTCATCACACTGCGCGAAGGCCTCGAGGTCTCGCTGGTGCTTGCCATTTTGGTGTCGTATCTCGTCAAGAGCGGCCGATCATCAGAAGTAGGTGCTGTGTGGCGAGGCAGTGGAGCTGCAGCCATTGTGTGTCTGGTGTCCGGAATCGCATTCAACATTTTTGTTGGCGAATTCACTGGCAAGGCAGAACAGTTCATTGAAGGAACAATTGCAATCCTTGCTGCATCTGTCTTGACGTGGATGATTTTTTGGATGGGGCGCAATGCCCGCAATCTTGGCGCTGAATTACGCGGCCAGGTAGACGCGGCAACAACGACGCGAGCGCTAATGGTTATTGCGTTTGTTGCAGTATTGCGCGAAGGCTTCGAAACGGTTTTGTTCTTGCTGTCAGCAGAAACATCGTCCACCAGTGGAGTCAGCGTGGTGATCGGTGGCCTTGTTGGTTTAGTTGTTGCAGCAATCCTCGGCCGCCTTGTCTATGTCGGTGGCAACAAATTGAATCTTGGCCTTTTCTTTCGGGTCACCGGGTTATTGCTCCTCTTGTTCGCTGCTGGCCTGTTCGGCAAGTTCTTCCATGAGTATCGCGAACTGCTTGGCTTTGAAGATGGGTGGCTGGTGTCGTCTGCATGGGACATCAAGTCCGGCGTTTGGGCCGAAGGCACTTTCTATGACTTCATGAAGGGCTTCTTTGGCTGGCATTACGCATTCGAGAACATTCGAGTTATTGCGTATTTCGCTTATTTGTTGCCAGTTGGTTGGCTCTTCCTACGGACTTCTAAGAAGTCATAGTCCAGCCATTACGGTTGAGTCATGTCATTGAACTCAGACGGAACCCCCATCGATATCAAACCTCGCAGTCGCGACGTTACTGACGGTATTCAAAAAGCCGCAGCCCGTGCCATGTTGCGTGCCGTTGGTCTGAGTGATGACGACTGGGTGAAGCCTCAAATCGGAATCGCATCTGCATGGAATGAAATCACACCTTGCAATATGTCATTGCGTCGTCTTGCTGATCAGGCAAAAGCCGGAGTTCGTGCCGGCGGTGGCGTACCAATGGAATTCGGAACAATCACCGTGTCTGACGGAATCAGCATGGGTCATGAAGGAATGCGTGCATCACTTGTGTCGCGCGAAGTCATTACAGACAGTGTTGAAACGGTTGTTCATGGTGAACGTTTCGATGGCTTTGTCGGTCTTGCTGGTTGCGACAAGAGCATTCCTGCAATGCTCATGGCAGCAGCTCGCCTCAACCTTGCCAGCGTTTTTGTGTACAACGGATCAACAATGCCAGGTGTCTACAAAGGCAACAACATCGATATCACCACTGTGTTTGAGGCAGTAGGTGCATGTGCTGCTGGCACAATCACTGAAGGTGAACTTACAGACATTGAAAAAGCTGCGTGCCCTGGTGAAGGCGCATGTGGCGGAATGTTCACTGCAAACACCATGTCTTCTATTGCTGAAGCACTAGGTATGAGCCTTCCCGGAAGTGCCTCAGCACCAGCTATTGACACAAGCCGCGAAGTTGATGCGCATCGCGCAGGTGAAGCAGTGGTGAATATGTTGCGCCTCGGCATTCGCCCTCGCGACATCATGACAAAAAAGGCTTTTGAAAACGCAATCGCTGTTACCAATGCATTCGGTGGCAGTACCAATGCCGTGTTGCATCTTCTTGCGATTGCAAACGAAGCAGGCGTTGCACTTGACCTCGATGATTTCAACAGAATCGCTGACAAAGTTCCGCACATTGCGGACACAAAGCCAGGCGGCAAGTACCACATGTCAGACATTCACCGCATTGGTGGTGTACCCGTTCTCATGAAGCATCTTCTTGATGCTGGTTTGTTGCATGGTGACGTCATGACGTGCACCGGAAAAACCATGGCAGAGAACTTGGCAGAGATCAATCCACCTGCACCAGATGGTGATGTAATTCATCCGCTCAGTAATCCGATTCACACTGAAGGTGGCATCAACATTCTCACTGGCTCACTTGCGCCAAAGGGTTCGGTTGTCAAAGTTGCTGGCCTCAGCAAAGAGCAGATGCAATTCGAAGGTCCAGCGCGCGTGTTCGACGGCGAAGACGGCGCAATGAATGCAATCATGACCGGCACCATAAATCATGGTGATGTCATCGTGATTCGTTATGAAGGCCCGAAGGGTGGACCAGGTATGCGCGAAATGCTCGCCATCACTGGCGCTCTGAAAGGCGCAGGTCTTGGTTCAACAGTGGCACTCATTACTGATGGTCGTTTTTCTGGTGGCACGTGGGGCTTCTGCATCGGTCACGTTGCACCGGAGGCAACTGATGGCGGCCCCATTGCATTCGTGCGCGAAGGCGACCTGATTCGTGTTGACGTACCGACAAAGTCTCTTGACCTTTTAGTCAGTGAAAAAGAGATGAAGAAGCGTCGTAAGGGCTGGGTTCCAAACCCACCTCGTTACACAACTGGTGTACTGGCAAAGTTTGCCAAGCTGGTGCAAGGTGCCGAAACAGGCGCCATCACAAACCCAACTATGTAGTTGCGCGGCGTGCAAGAAGTGCGCGCCAGCCAAACATAGTGATACCTAAAAACACTGTTGCAACAATGATGAATGCTGGTGC
>CAEZZL010000006.1_pt1 | contig 20666 bp, 14 predicted proteins | sample 7266441 | NCBI WGS metagenome assembly CAEZZL01 (sample SAMEA6813959, study PRJEB35770) | uncultured Acidimicrobiaceae bacterium | biome: Freshwater; feature: Freshwater reservoir; material: water | place: Czech Republic | collected 2016-08-15 | depth 30m m
GACGGCAGCTGGCACTTGCCAGACATGAGCGAACTGCCTAACGGCGGCATTGATCCTGCATCAGTGCCAACGCATCTGCTTGCAGCCGGAACCGTGACTACGTCAACAGTTCTTTCATTGTTGGCTGAAACTGGTCCGATCGTCGTCATGCCTCTTCTGCATGGACCACTCGGCGAGGACGGAACAATCCAGGGCCTCCTTGAAATGCTCGACTTGCCTTATGTCGGGAGCGCTGTTCTAGCGAGCGCAGTCGCAATGGACAAAGGTGTATCGAAATCACTGTTTGCCAAAGCAGGTATTCCGCAAGCACGACATGTCACGTTGCGTGAAGACACCGTTACTCCAGATTCCTTGAACGACGTCGTTCTGTCTCTCGGCTTTCCGATGTTTGTGAAACCAGCCAACATGGGCTCGTCCGTTGGTGTGTCAAAGGCTCACGACTTACATGAACTGCAACAAGCAGTCGACCTAGCTGCCACGTACGACCAATGGATCGTGTGTGAAGAAGCAATATCGGGACGAGAAATTGAAGTGGCAGTCATCGGAAACCGTGCACCGCGTGCATCAGTTGCTGGTGAAATTACTCCGGGCAATGATTTCTATGACTACGAAGATAAGTACGTCACCGATGCTGCAACCTTGAATATTCCTGCACGACTAACACCTGAACAATCTGACATTGTTCGCTCGTTAGCGATTGCTGCTTATGATGCCCTTCACTGTGAAGGAATGGCACGAGTTGACTTTTTCTTCGAGGAAAATGGACGTGGATTTCTCTGTAACGAAATCAACACGATTCCCGGGTTCACTCCGATATCGATGTATCCGAAGTTATGGGCTGCAACTGGGCTTTCATACCCAGACCTCATCGATGAACTGATTGTTCATTCACTAGAGCGTCACGCACGCCGCAAGCGCAATACAGCGCACTAACTGCCAGAGGCAGGAATATTTATCACTTGCCCGACAAGCAGATTCTGACTGCTATCTGGCCAATTATTGGCTGTCAATAGCGCACCCAACGTCACACAGAAATTCTTCTGAATCTTAAAGAACGAATCGTTTTTAGCGATGGTGTACGTACCAGCAGGTCGATTGTCGCATCCGGGCCCAACTGGTGCAGCCGGTGCGTTAGTGGCACCAGGAGTAGATGGGTTCGTCACAGTTGGCGCGTTCGGATCAACAGGAGCTACGACAGCTTGTGGCGGAATGCGCAACGTTTGACCAGGGTATGGAAACTGATTGGGCGTCACCATTCCGTTATACGCCAACAAAGTGGTGAGAGAGATTCCATACTTATTTGCAACGGCAAGTGGTGAATCGCCCGCAACAACGGTGTACGTAGTTTCAGTTCCGACAGCGTTAGATGGCAACGTAGTCGTAGTGCCAGGCATGGTGCTTGCGACTGGCGGAATTGTCGCAAAGTTTGTAGGGGTCACATTGACCACGGTGGTGGCAACACCCAAAGTGTCTCCCCCACATGCGGCAAAACCAAAACCAGTCACCATGACAAGCGCCATCGCCAGCGTTGTGGACTTCGATTTCGGAATGGCGCGGTTCAACAACACAATGAACAACAGTAGAGCCTGCGAGAGGCCAACTGGTGGCGCTTTGACGCCACCTCTGTTACATCAATGGTCGCTCTGTGGGAAGTATCGGTGATGGGAGCGATGTTTCACCCATGAGATAGGTATCAACGCCAGCTGCGCATGCGCGACCTTCGGCTATTGCCCACACAATGAGGCTTTGCCCGCGGCCCATATCGCCTGCCACAAAGATGCCTGGGACGTTTGATTGATACTCGTCATTGCGGGCAATATTGCCACGCTCATCAAGCGCCACGCCCAACTGGTCTAGCCACGAGCCCTTGTCGGGGCCAACAAAGCCCATCGCAAGAAAGACAAGGTCCGCTGGAATCTCAGAATCGGTTCCTTCTTTTTTCGTGAATCGACCATCGACCATTTCCACTTCATGGATCAACAATGCACGCACGTTTCCTTTTCCGTCATCAACAAACCGTTCGGTGTTGACGCTGAAGATGCGCTCGCCACCTTCTTCATGTGCAGACGATGTGCGGTAAATCATGTTGTACTGCGGCCATGGGTTGCCAGCAGAACGAGTCTCTGGCGGACGAGCCATGATCTCAAGTTGAATCACTTGCTTTGCGCCTTGGCGTAACGCGGTTCCTAAACAGTCAGCGCCGGTATCGCCGCCACCAATAATGACTACGTTCTTTCCCTTGGCATCTATCTGATGCGACACGTCGTCACCCTCTTGAATCTTGTTCGCCATTGGCAGATATTCCATTGCCTGGTACACACCTGTAAGTTCACGGCCAGGAATCGGAAGATCGCGCCATGCTGTTGCCCCACATGCAAGAACAATCGCATCATGGGATGCACGAAGAATTTCCATGTCAACAGAGCCGCCGACATCGGCGTTCGTACGAAACTCAGTTCCTTCTTCACGCATTTGTTCGAGACGACGATCAAGATGGCTCTTTTCCATTTTGAATTCCGGAATTCCATAGCGCAACAGTCCGCCAATACGGTCCGCACGTTCAAGAACAACAACAGAGTGTCCGGCTCGAGTTAATTGTTGAGCGGTTGCAAGACCCGCAGGCCCACTTCCGATAACAGCAACGCGTTTCCCTGTCTGCAACGAAGGGATCTGCGGTGTGACCCATCCTTCAGCCCACGCGCGATCAATGATCGACACCTCCACTTGCTTGATATTGACGGGGTCTTGGTTGATTCCGAGCACACATGCTGATTCACACGGAGCAGGACACAAGCGTCCTGTGAACTCTGGAAAGTTGTTTGTTGCGTGAAGTCGTTCGATGGCGTCTTGCCAATGCTCGCGATACACCAAATCGTTCCAGTCCGGGATGAGGTTGCCGAGCGGGCAACCGTTGTTGCAGAACGGAATACCGCAATCCATGCAACGACCAGCTTGACTCTTCAAAATCTCGCCATCAAACGGTTCGTACACTTCTTTCCAGTCCTTCAAACGAAGTTCAACTGGTCGACGCGTAGGACCGCTGCGTCCCCATTTTAGAAATCCTGTTGTCTCACCCACGGGCAGCCTCCATCACTCGATCGGACGTTTCTTGTTCTGTGAGACCATCAGCTTTTGCAGACGCCATCACAGAGAGCACCAACTTGTAGTCACGCGGCATCACCTTGCGGAAATGAGTGACTTCAGTGTCAAAGTCTTTCAAGACTCGCTCAGCAACAGCTGAACCAGTGAATTCGAAGTGGCGCGCAATAGTTGTACGCAACCATTCGGCATCGATGCCTGTGACTGTCTCAAGTTCCACCATCTCGTAGTTCACTTTTCCAGAGAATTCATTTTTCGGGTCATAGACATACGCAATACCGCCAGACATTCCCGCTGCAAAGTTGCGCCCAGTAGCTCCAAGCACAACAACGTTGCCACCTGTCATGTATTCACATCCGTGGTCACCAACGCCTTCAACAACTGCTGTTGCACCTGAGTTACGAACACAGAAGCGCTCGCCCACCATGCCGCGAATAAAAATCTCGCCGCCTGTGGCGCCATAGCCAATGACGTTGCCAGCAATCACATTGTCTTCGGCCACGAACGGAGAATCACGATGCGGGTGCAGCACAATGCGGCCACCAGATAATCCCTTGCCTAGATAGTCATTGCTGTCTCCTTCGAGACGCATGTCAACGCCTGACGGCACGAATGCGCCAAAGCTTTGGCCGGCAGAGCCAGTGAAGTTGATGGTGATGGTGCCATCTGGCAAACCGTCGCCTCCCCACTTCTTTGTGATCTCGTATCCGAGCATTGTTCCGACCGTGCGGTTGACGTTACGAATAGGCAACGAGATAGACACCGGTGTGGCATCAGCAAGTGCTGCCTTCGACAATGCGATTAGTTGATTATCGAGAGCATCGGCAAGACCGTGATCTTGTGCAACAGACATGAACGGAGTTGATGAATACGGGTTCTGTGGAACTACGAGCATCGGGGAAATGTCGAGGCCTTGTGCCTTCCAATGGTTCACAGCCTTCTCAGCATCAATCAGTTCAACATGACCAACAGCTTCTTTCAGAGTGCGGAAACCAAGTTCAGCCAAATATTCGCGTACTTCTTGTGCGATGTATTCAAAGAAGTTGACAACAAACTCAGGCTTACCATTGAACCGTTTACGCAACTCAGGATTCTGCGTAGCGATTCCTACGGGACACGTATCTAAGTGACATGCACGCATCATGATGCATCCGCTCACCACAAGAGGAGCCGTGGCAAAACCAAATTCCTCTGCGCCAAGCAGTGTTGCAATGATGACATCGCGGCCAGTTTTCATTTGTCCGTCTGCCTGCACCACAATGCGGTCACGCAACCCGTTCAACATCAGCGTTTGTTGCGCTTCAGCAAGACCAAGTTCCCATGGGGCTCCTGCATGCTTCAACGATGTCAATGGCGATGCGCCTGTTCCGCCATCGTGACCAGAGATCAACACAACATCTGCTTTGGCTTTACTGACTCCGGCTGCAACAGTTCCGATACCGACTTCAGCTACCAACTTCACATGGACGCGAGCCAACGGGTTTGCGTTCTTCAAGTCATGAATTAGTTGCTTCAAGTCTTCGATGGAATAAATGTCATGGTGAGGAGGCGGACTGATGAGTCCTACTCCAGGAGTTGAATGACGAGTCTTTGCAACCCACGGGTACACCTTGTAGCCAGGCAACTGCCCGCCTTCGCCCGGCTTTGCACCTTGAGCCATTTTGATTTGCAAGTCATCGGCATTCACCAAGTATTCGCTAGTAACACCGAAACGACCGGAGGCCACTTGCTTGATAGAAGAACGCTTCGAGTCACCGTTTGCCATTGGAACAAACCGCTCAGGGTCTTCTCCGCCTTCACCGGTATTGCTCTTTGCACCCAATCGGTTCATTGCAATCGCCAAGTTCTCGTGTGCCTCAGCAGAAATTGAGCCATAACTCATCGCGCCAGTAGAGAACCGCTTCACGATTTCTGACACTGGTTCGACTTCGTCAATGGAGATTGACGGGCGGTCACCCGTGCGTAAATGAAACAACCCACGCAGTGTTGCTAAACGCTCTGACTGGTCATCAACATCGCGTGTGTATTGCTTAAAGACGTCATAGCGACCTGCGCGCGTTGCATGCTGCAAGCGGTACACGGTCTCTGGATTAAAGAGGTGGTATTCCCCTTCACGACGCCACTGGTATTCGCCACCTAGTTCAATGCGACGATGTGCGCGAAGATCAGGGCGCGTCGGATGCGCCAGCGCATGACGTGTTGCAACTTCAGCTGCAATTTCATCAAGGCCGATGCCACCCAAACGCGACACGGTGCCGGTGAAGAATTCATTCACCAATTCAGTCGACAAACCAATTGCTTCGAAGATCTGAGCACCTGTGTATGACGCAACAGTTGATACGCCCATCTTCGACATCACTTTCAAAACGCCCTTGCCAGATGCCTTGATGTAATTCTTCACTGCCTTCAATGGGTCCATCGACCCGAGCAAGTACATGTCATTAGAAATGATGTTCTCAACTGTTTCGAATGCAAGGTATGGGTTAATTGCACCTGCGCCAAAGCCAACCAACAACGCCATGTGGTGCACTTCACGCGCATCGCCACATTCAACGACCATGCCGACTTGTGTGCGGCGCTTTTCACGAATGAGGTGGTGATGCACAGCACTGGTCAGCAACAGCGACGGAATTGGCGCAAACACTTCGTCAGAGTTTCTATCTGACAACACAATGATGCGTGCACCATTGATGATTGCTTCTGTCACTTCAGCACGAACATCGTCAAGTGCAGAACGCAAGCCCGCGCCACCATCTGCAACGCGATACAAGCCACTGATCACTACAGCGGCAAGGTGCGGATGCGTGTTGTCATCATTGATGTGAATGATCTTTGCAAGATCATCGTTATCAATAATCGGGAACGGCAAAACAAGTTGACGACAACTATCTGGCCCAGGAGCCAGCAAGTTTGCTTCTGGCCCAACGCTTGTTCCGATAGCCGTAACAACTTCTTCACGAATGGCGTCAAGCGGCGGGTTCGTCACTTGGGCAAACAACTGCTGGAAGTAATCAAACAACAGGCGGGAACGGTCAGACAGGACTGCAATCGGAGTATCGGTGCCCATTGAACCAAGGGGCTCTGTTCCGGTACGTGCAGTTGGAGCAAGGATGACTTTGAGTTCTTCTTCGGTGTAGCCAAACATCTGCTGACGGCGTGTCACGCTGTCATTGCTGTACACCACATGCTCGCGAGCGGGCAGCGATGACAATTCAGTCAGTCCCTCTGTCAACCACTTCTCATACGGGTGCTGCGCAGCTAAGTCAGTTTTGATTTCTTCATCATCAACAATGCGACCAAGCGAAGTATCAACAAGGAACATCTTTCCTGGTTGCAAACGACCCTTGCGAATAACGCGAGAAGGTTCAATATCAAGAACGCCGGCTTCAGATGCCAGAACTACAAGGTCATCACTGGTCACCCAATAACGCCCAGGACGCAATCCGTTGCGGTCAAGAACTGCACCAATCAATGTCCCGTCTGTGAATGCGATATCAGCTGGGCCATCCCATGGTTCCATCAACGATGAATGGAAACGGTAAAACGCGCGCCGTGCTGGGTCCATGTTTTCGTTGTTTTCCCACGCCTCAGGAATCATCATTAACAACGCATGCGGCAACGTACGACCAGACAGATGCAGCAGTTCCAACACTTCGTCGAAGCTTGCAGAGTCGCTCATGTCAGGTGAGCAAATTGGGAATGCTCGCTCGAGACCAGGAATCATGTCGCTATCAAGTAATGCTTCGCGCGTTGCCATCCAGTTGCGGTTGCCCTGCACCGTGTTGATTTCACCGTTATGTGCGATGTATCGATACGGGTGAGCAAGCGGCCACGACGGAAATGTGTTTGTCGAGAAACGGCTGTGCACCAAAGCAAGGCACGATTCCATGCGCTCATCCCACAAGTCAGGAAAGAAGTCGCCAAGTTCCGGAGTCGTGAACATTCCCTTGTACACCAACGTGCGTGACGACAGAGATGAGAAGTACGTACGTATGTCGCCCACAAGTACAGATTCAATGCGCTTACGTGGAACAAAAATCTTGCGATCAAGGTCTATGCCTTGTGCGCCAGCTGGGTCATCAACAAAGAACTGACGAATGATTGGCATCATCGCGCGGGCAGATGCACCGAGGCAATCGGGGTTGTTCGGCACGTCGCGCCAACCCAATGGTCGCAGTCCCTCTTCCGACATGATTTTTTCAACAGTTGCCATTGCAGTTGCAGCTCGTGTTGGGTCAGCTGGCAAGAACACCACACCGGCTGCGTATGCGCCAGCTACAGGAAGTGAAAAATCTACGACAGCTCGCAAGAACGCATCGGGAACTTGAATCAAGATTCCTGCGCCATCGCCTGTGTCTGCTTCTGCCCCAGTTGCACCGCGGTGTTCCATGTTGCACAGCGCAGTGATACCAAGAGTCACAATCTCGCGACTGCGTACACCTTTGATGTTTGCCACAAACGACACACCACACGCGTCATGTTCAAAGCGTGGGTCATACAAGCCGTGGGCAAGAGGAAGGTCTGGGTTCATAAGCGTTATGTCCTTACAGGAACCGTGCAGGCACGGCGGAGAATCAAAATGTGTTCTCCCGGGACAACGCTGGCCCGAGCAGAGTCAAGACTACCGAGCCAGACGGCCCCTCACCAAGGGATTTACCTCCGATTATCAGACTTATTGAATTGCCTGATTGACGATGTCTTGCCATTCCTTCGTAAAAGTGTGCTCAGTGAGGCCCCAATATTTCTTTCCCATCGCAGAATCCATCATGTCGAAGAAAGTTGGGCAATTTTCTCGGTTCATAGAACCTTTTGTCGCATCGACCCAATGCTGAAAAAAGTTATGGAGTAACCAGAATGAAATGACTTCCTGAACATCTATATCTGTCCCGATTGAATCTGCGTCGATACCAATCATCTCGAGAGAGTTTGGAGCTTGCGCGACTGCATGGTAGATATCGTTCCACTGCGTTTTAAAGTTGATTGACCGCGAAATTTCGATGGTCTTTCTGTTGTAAAAAACCTGAATAACTACAGACACGGCAATAATGACGGTTCCGACGAATGAGAAAACGTCCCCCCAACTGAGTCCATTCACTATGAAGGCAGTGCCGATCATGTCTTACTTGGCGTCGATATAGGCAGGTGCGCGCTTTTCGAAGTCGCTCATCACTGATTCGCGCTGATTATGGCCACCAATGAGGCTGCCAATGATGCGACGCTCGGCTGCGAACTGGGCAGCTGCGAATTCATGAGTCATGCGATTGAGCAATTCCTTTGCTCCGCGCACTGCGTCTGGGCTGCGCTTGCAGATCTCTGCTGCATAGGCAAATGCATCTTCGCGAGGAGTGTCTGACAAACGAGTGACGACGCCAATTTCGTGTGCTTCGCGACCATCAAAGATGCGAGCTGACATAACAATGTCTTTCATAATGTCTGGGCGAACAAGTCCCTGCAACAACACTGTGCCAGCCATGTCTGGCACGAGGCCCCAATATGTTTCACGCACGCTGAACTTTGTATCGGGATGCGCAAAGCGAATATCTGCACCAAGTGCAATTTGGCAACCGCCGCCAAGAGCATGCCCATGCACTGCTGCAATAACAGGCACTGGCACTTCTTGCCACACCCATGCTGATTGCTGACCGAGGTGCGTGATGCGGCCCTCTTGCATATCGCCAGCTGATGGCTGCTTCTCTGCCGAATCGCGATCTCCGCCGCCAGCCATAGCACCCATAGACGCAAGGTCAAGACCTGCGCAGAATGACGCACCCTCACCAGACAGCACGACAACACGAATCTTCTTGTTTGTCTTTAATGACTCACCAGCGTCGACGATTGCCTGAAACTGCTCACCATCAAGGGCGTTTCGCTTGTCTGCTCGGTTAAAACGTACGTCGGCAATGCCGTCGGAAATGGAGATTGTGACTCTGTCGCTCATGAAACCAGTTTGGCATGAGTCCACCCGTCATTTGTCATTCAACCCGTGGCAGACTGCCTCTTATGCATTTAAACCTTTCAGCCGATGACGTCCTCAAAACAACCCGCAGCGTGCGCAAGCGCCTCGACTTCGACAAGCCAGTAGAACGCGCAATTGTTGAAGAGTGCCTCGAAATCGCACTTCAGGCACCAACTGGTTCTAACAGCCAAGGATGGCACTGGATCGTTGTCGAAGATGCTGCAAAGAAGAAGGCACTCGCTGATATCTACCGCAAGAACTGGGATCTGTACGCAAACATGCCCGGTCGTGAATTTGCAGCCGGCGACACACGCGGCGAGCGCATGCCACTAGTGCGTGACTCAGCTGGTTATCTCGCAGAGAACTTTGAAAAGGCACCAATGCTCATGATTCCTTGCATCGATGGTCGTCTTGACAACTTGCCTGCATTTGCTGGAGCTGGCGCATGGGGCTCATTGCTTCCCGCAGTGTGGAGCTTCATGCTTGCATTGCGCGAACGCGCAATGGGTTCAGCATGGACCACTATTCACCTCATGAATGACGGCGAAAAAGAAGCAGCAGATCTTCTCGGAATACCTTTCGACAAAGTCACACAAGGCGGACTCTTTCCCATCGCGTACACCATTGGTACAGATTTCAAGCCTGCTATCCGCGAACCACTCAGCAAGGTTCTTCACTGGGACAAGTGGTAATCGTCTAATCCAATAGGCGTATTCCGCTTGGAGCAATTGATTGCTCCACAAACGGTAAATCCACAACAAACTCAGTGCGATGTGATGGAAACACATGTCGCGACACCAGTACGGTGCGACCTTCAACGCTTTGTGTTGTGCGCTGACAACGCAATACAGGTGACCCAAGAGGAACGCTGAGAAGTGTTGCTTCATCTTGAGTTGCAGCATCAGCGCCGATAGTTTGTGTTGCTCCTGCAAACGGAATGTCTAGCAATTCATAAAACGGAGACCGTTCAACATCGGCACGCGACAGATGTTGACCAAGATCAGCCGGGCACCACACTGTGACAATTGCAAACGGCTCACCATCAGCAAGGTTTAATCGACGCACTCGCAGTACTTGTGATGTTCCCAAGGCTTTCGCGACATCTGTCGGTGCTTTTTCAAATGCAAACTCCAACACTTGACGTTGTGGAGTAACTCCTGATGCACGCATCTGATCTTCGATTGTTGCGAGACGAGCTAGCGGCTGACGCACGGTTTCGCCAGCGACAAACCAACCAAAACCCTGACGAGCATCAACAAGATCGGCTTCGCGCAATACTTCCAACGCTTTTCGAATAGTCACCCGGCTCACGGCAAACTCAGACGACAGGTCCGATTCACTGGGCAACAAACGTCCAGCGGCATATGCGCCAGACAGAACCCGCCCTTTGAGCTCTTCAGCGATTTGGTGATAGCGAATGGTTCTCACTTGTATTATAGTTGTATACATCAAGACAAAACGCAAGTACATATTTCTTGCCCTGTGAAAGGCCCACTATGACTGTTTCAGCCGGCACTCCTATTTCTCTCGTGAACGCGGTGTACGCAACACTTCCTGCCAATGCAGCACTTGGCCGCGAACGCCTTGGTCGACCTCTCACTTTGGCTGAGAAAATTCTCATCAACCATCTTGTTGATCCCACAACTCAAGAGATGGAACGCGGTCGTAGCTATGCCGACTTCAACCCCGACCGTGTTGCAATGCAAGACGCAACAGCACAGATGGCACTGTTGCAATTCATGACAGCTGGTTTGCCACAAACATTGGTGCCATCAACAGTGCATTGTGACCACCTGATTCTCGCAAAGACCGGCGCAAAACTCGACCTTCGCGACGCAAACGACGTGAACCGCGAGGTCTATGACTTCTTGCGCTCAGTCAGTGCAAAGTACGGAGTTGGTTTCTGGGGCCCAGGCAGCGGAATCATTCACCAAGTAGTTCTCGAGCATTACGCATTCCCTGGCGGAATGATGATTGGTACAGATAGTCACACACCAAATGCTGGTGGACTCGGAATGGTAGCCATTGGTGTTGGCGGCGCAGACGCAGTCGACGTCATGACTGGTTTTCCATTCAATGTTCGCTGGCCAAAAGTTATCGGCATCAAACTGACCGGAACATTGTCTGGTTGGTCAAGTCCGAAAGACGTCATCTTGGAAGTTGCTCGTCAACTCACCGTTGAAGGCGGAACTGGGGCAATTGTTGAATACTTTGGCGATGGCGCAGACAGCATTTCAGCAACAGGTAAAGCAACTATCTGCAACATGGGTGCTGAAATTGGCGCAACGTGTTCAGTATTCGGATACGACGCCAACATGTCGGCGTATTTGTCAGCAACTGGTCGCGCAGACATTGCAGCAGCAGCAGACAAGGTCGCTTCCGATCTTCGTCCTGATGCCGGTGCGCAATACGACCAAGTAGTAGAAATCAATCTTGATTCATTGACTCCACTCATCAATGGTCCTCACTCTCCTGATCGCGCTCACAAGATTGGTGCCAACGGCGTTGGAAAAGCAGCTCGTGAAAACGATTGGCCGATTGAAGTTTCAGCAACACTTATTGGTTCATGCACTAACTCGTCATACGAAGACATCACGCGTGCCGCATCTATTGCACGTCAAGCAGCTGCAAAGGGACTGAAAGCGAAAGTAGAGCTTCTTATCTCACCGGGAAGTGAACAAATTCGTGCAACGATTGAACGCGACGGACTACTTGCTGATCTCGAAGCAATTGGTGCAACAGTTCTTGCCAATGCGTGTGGACCTTGTATTGGTCAATGGGAACGTGCTGCTGACAAAACTGCAAAACCAAACAGCATTGTGAACTCTTTCAACCGCAACTTCCCCAAGCGTGCAGACGGTTCAGCAAATACTTTGTCATTCGTAACAAGCCCAGACACCGTGATGGCAATTGCATTGTCTGGTCGTCTTGACTTTGACCCAAGAGTTGACACCATCACCGCGCCAGACGGCTCGCAAGTAAAACTCGACGCACCACGCGGAGACATTCTTCCTGCCAATGGGTACAACGAAGGCGAAGACACGTTTACTGCTCCCCCAGCAGATGGCAGTGGAGTCACAGTTGCAGTAAGTCCAACAAGTGATCGTTTGCAATTGCTGCAACCATTCGGTGCATGGAACGGCAAGGACTACATCGGACTTCCAGTGCTAATGAAAGCGCAAGGCAAGTGCACTACAGACCACATCTCAGCTGCTGGTAAGTGGCTGACATACCGCGGTCACCTTGAGAACATCTCTGGCAACTTGTTTATCGGTGCTGTTAATGCATTTGGTGGCGCAGTAGGCGAAGGCCTTGACACCATTGACGGATCACGCCGCAGCTACCCAGATATCGCAAAGCACTACGGAGAATCCGGCGTGCAGTGGTGTGCAATTGGTGACCAGAACTACGGAGAAGGATCATCGCGCGAACATGCCGCAATGGAACCTCGCTTCCGTGGCGGCGTCGTTATCTTTGCTCGTTCATTTGCTCGTATTCACGAAACAAACTTGAAAAAGCAAGGTCTTGTCCCGTTGACATTCGCTGACCCAAAGACATATGACCTCATTGAAGAAACAGACCGCATCAACGTGCACAACTTGCCGCCAGTGCCTGATCAGCCAGTGAAGTGTTCAATCACAAAAGCTGATGGCTCAACAGTTGAGTTCGAAGCAAAGCACACCTTCAGTCCTGAACAAGTGGAATGGTTCAAAGCTGGTTCGGCATTGAACATTGTGCGCGCAAAAGTTGCAGCTCAGAAATAACTAATCAGTTCCCGGACGTCGTTCATCTTCGGCGTTCGGATCACCTGCATAGTTCGACGGATACGAGCGACGTAGCTCGTCTTCTGTCGGTTCGTAATATTCGCGTCCTTCTGGTGGAAGCAGTGCACTGATCGCTGTCATGATTGCAGCTGTATCTGCGTCTGGGTCTGTGTATCCAAGATGGACAGGCGTTCCCACCACAATCAGAACATCAGGTGGTGACGTGATATTCGTGATGTTTGGCAGTTTGGCATTGCGAGGCCACACTTTTTCTGTTCCCCAAATTCCAATCGGAATAACAGGCGCTCGAGTGGCAGCTGCAAGTTTGGCAGCGCCCCACCTGCCCTTCAGAATCGGATCAAAAAATGCACGACCGCGCGGAATAGTTCCCTGCGGCATCAATGCAACAAGGTCACCTGCGTTAATTAGTTCTGTTGCAGCACGTAACGGTTCATCGCTTCCCGTCCCACGTTCAACACGAATACCACCAAGAGCAGTGGCGATGGGCCCAATAACAGGCGCGTCAAACACTTCTTTCTTTCCAAGAAAGCGAACAGCGCGTCCTGTTTTTGCAACTGCAAGCGATACCGCTGCAATATCGAAATAACTGCGATGGTTTCCACACAGAATTGCTGCACTGTCTTTCGGGATATTTTCTGTCCCCGTGATAGTGAACCGTGCGTACGGGAATGCTTCTGGTCGTGCAAACTTCATCAACATCTGCTGTGCTTCTAGACCAATGATGGGCACTTTTGCTACGCCATGCGGAACATCAAGGTGCATTACTGGCCACCGACGCGCAGCAGCCATGAGGCGAAGTCGCCAATCAGGGTTCACACAATGTGGGAAACCGACAGCAGTTAACAATGGCTCGTCAAACACGCTGTCGCTGTAGGCATACGAGCCAGATAATTCCACATCATTGTCTTGTGACCACGCACGCACTGCATCTCGCTTGCCGCGCGACCACACGTATGAACCTTCAAGCTCGCCTGTGTAAATACCTTCGCTGTCAACGCCATATGTCGTTGCAATTACTGCATCAAAACCCATGAGTTCCGCAAACGGTTCAATGAGATCACGCGGCGTAGTGGTTGCCAACACAACACTGCGTCCTTCGGCACGATGTGAGTCAATAACTTTTTGCGCGTACGGCTGCACCATGGCTACTAAATCAGGAGCTGCGATACGTGCAGCTTCTCTGACTTCTTCGCGACTATGTCCGCGCATTGCAAGAACTGCTTGGCGTCCAAGAACCATCGAAGGCAAATTTTCACCAAACGTTTCAAACACTTGATACAGCAATGACTCGCCTGGAATAGTGCGCGTCACAATGCCGGTTTCGCGAAGAACACGACTAACAACATGTGCAGATGCGCCAGACAAAATGGTGCGATCAAGGTCGAAGAATGCTGCATGTGCCACGCGCGAAGGTTACGCCAGGACTCGACAAGACGAAACAGATCTGAGCCAAGAAATGGGAAAGGCCCCGCCTAAGCGGGACCTCTCAACCTAAAACCCATGATCGGGGGGGGTGATCATTTTGTTGGGTTCTTCCGGCCGGACTATGGGGGGCATGTCCGGCGCGATTTGTTGTCTTAAGTATTGCTCGTGAATGCGTGAACACTCAAGTCGAACGACACGATAGTTGCTATCATAATTACAGATAGGCCGAATTAGACCCCTGAAAGAAGTACCCGATGGAGATTAAGCAACTACAGAGCTTGGTGGCTATTGCTGATCACGGAACCTTCTCGGCTGCGGCAAAAGCCCTTGACACTGTTCAGTCCAACATCTCAGCCCACATTGGGCGCCTTGAAAGACAACTAGGAACCATCCTCATTGATCGGTCGTCAGGCATATTGACTGACGAGGGTGACATGGTTGCTATTCGTGCTCGACGCATTCTTCATGAAATGGAAGACATCGATGCAGATATTCACTCGCTCGGAGAAACAACTACAGGCGATTGTCGTATTGGAAGCATCGGAACCACTGCTCGCTGGCTAATGCCTCCCCTGCTTGGTTCACTTGCTCGACATCACCCGGGCGTTCGCACCACAGTTGTTGAGGGCTCTACAAGTTCATTGTTATTACGAATGAGTGCCGGAGAAATAGATGCAGCCATTGTTCACTTGCCTGTCGCTGATACATCACTTGATGTGAAAGAAATGTTTGCAGAAGAGTTGTACTTACTGGCTCCTACGTCGCATGTCTTATCAGGGCACACAAGCATTTCGCTCGAAGAACTTTCGGCCTACCCAATTATTCTTGCCCCGCGTGGCACAGGCCAGCGGCGCATTATTGACCGTGCAGCTGCAAACAGAGGTGTTGCTTTGCAATCGCAAGCAGAAATTGACGGTGTTCGCCTCATGACATCTCTCGTCTTCGAAGGTTTCGGAGCAGCAATAGTTCCAGCGAGCGCAGTTCCCATTTGGTTAAAGGGTGACTTTGTTCGTATTCCGATGCCAGAGTTACCTCAACGAGTAGTTGGTTGGGTGCAACGCCCGCGTCCTCGGCCGAACCGCGCAACGTTGGCCGTACGAGACAGCGTGCTTGAAATGGTGAAGCGTCACGGACCTGTTCAGCCTGGAATCTCCCTTGAAACTGGCGTAAAGCCTCTCAAGGGACACCCAGGCAGCCTCACTGTCTAGTCTGTACAGAGTGAGTACAGGTCCGACCAACACCCAGAACGTGATGGTGGAACTGCAACACAATGTTCCTGGCGCCGCCGCGGCGAATGTTGTCATGCTGTCGAACGACCGCTGTGTGGTGTGGCTCACCGTTGATGGCACGCAACATCGCGGAGCTCTCAGTGCAGCTGCGTCGTATGTCATCGCTACTGCTGCAGATACTGCGCGCACCAAGGGCATCCCCCTTGTGATTCAAATGGAATCATCCGGAGCAGACATTCTTGAAGGAATCGCGGCCCTGCACGGTTGGGGTACTGCAGCAAAAGCACTTGCTGATTGCTCAGGAGTCGTACCAACTATCAGCATCGTGACTGGCCCCGCTGTCTCTGGCCCAGCGTTACTACTTGGTTTGTCCGACTTTGTTGTGATGACAGAAGATGCATACGCATTTGTGAGCGGCCCAACCATGGTCGTTGAATTCACCGGAATCGATGTCAGTACAGATGAACTTGGTGGTGCAGGAACGCATGCTCGCCACACAGGAGTCAGTTCAGTTGTTGTGCCAGACCTCGCAGCCGCCACCGCATGGATTGACGAACTGCTCGAATATTTGCCGACTGGCGTTGATGAACTTGCACCAATCATGCCGACCTCTGACCCTGATGACAGATTGACCCCAGAAGCGGGCGATCTGATTCCTACGACGTCAACTGGAAGCTACGACGTACGTCATGTCATTGAATCAATCGCAGATGATGGTCTGTACTTCGAAATGAAACCATGGTGGGCAGGCAATGTTGTCACTGCATTTGCACACATGGCTGGCTACCCCATCGGAATCGTTGCAAACCAGCCCATCTCACTTGCAGGCACGCTTGACATTCCTGCATCACAAAAAGCCGCTCGTTTTGTTGCGTTCTGCGATGCCTTCAACATTCCTGTCCTCACTTTGGTTGACACTCCCGGCTTCTACCCTGGCAAAGATCTTGAATGGCGAGGCATGATTCGCCACGGTGCTCAATTGGTGTTCGCATATGCCCGCGCAACAGTTCCACGAATCTGCGTTGTACTGCGCAAGTCGTACGGTGGCGCCTACATCGTGATGGACTCAAAAGAGATGGGAAATGATCTCTGCCTTGCATGGCCGTGTGCAGAACTTGCCGTGATGGGAGCTGGTCAAGCAGCTGCAATTTTGCAACGCCGAGCAACCCCTGAAGAACGGGCCGCATTTGAAGCCGATTATTCTGCGCGCCTGTTGAACCCATACATCGCCGCCGAGCGTGGTTATATCGATGCAGTGATCGACCCCGCCGACACTCGCCGTGAGATTTGTGCTGCACTTCACATGCTTCGTGACAAACGTGAACACTTGGTGTCACGCAAACACGACAACACCCCTTTGTAGCCATGAGTCACCCGTTTGAGTGGGTTTCATAGCGCCTGTTCGCCTAACCTGTCTGCGGGGGAGCAAGCCCTCGCACGCCAAAATTACAGTCCAGGAGATCCCACATGACTGACTCAATCACCATCACAGATGACAGAACCGGAAAAACAGTTACCGTTCCCATCACTGGCGGAGTCTTTAGTTCTGCAGCATTGCGCGAACTAGACCCAAGCCTCTTCATGTACGACCCTGCGTACCTCTCCACCGCATCATGTGCTTCCTCCATCACCTATCTCGATGGCGATGCCGGCATTCTTCGTTACCGAGGAATCCCCATCGAACAACTTGCAGAAAATTCGACGTTTCTTGAAGTCGCTTACTTGTTGATAAAGGGCGAATTGCCAACAACCCAAGAACTTGAAAAATGGGAACTTGACGTCACTCATCACACAATGATTCACGAAAACATGCGTAAGCGATTTGTAGATGGCTTCCACTACGACGCACACCCAATGGGCATGTTTATTTCTGCTTTAGCAGCGCTAGGCACTTTCTACGACGACGCAAAAGATGTATTCGACAAAGAGTCGTTTGAAAAACAAGTTCTGCGCCTTGTTGCAAAGGTTCCCACCATTGCCGCAATGTGTTACCGCTTTAGTCAGGGCCTCCCCTTCGTTTCGCCGAACAATGCACTGTCATACGGCGAGAACTTCCTCAACATGATGTTCAAAATCGGTGATGACTACAAGGTCAACCCCGTGCTTGCTCACGCCATGGATGTTCTGTTCATTCTTCACGCTGACCACGAACAGAACTGTGGCACTACAGCAATGCGCGTTGTCAGTTCTGCCAACTCTGATCCATACACAGCTACAGCCGCTGCAGCTGCAGCGCTGTATGGCCCACTTCACGGTGGTGCAAACGAAGCAGTCGTACGAATGCTCACCGAAATTGGTGACATCAAGAACGTTCCTGCATTTGTTGAAAGCGTCAAAGCGGGCGAAGGCAAGCTCATGGGATTCGGTCATCGCGTCTACAAGAACTTCGACCCTCGTGCCACCATCATCAAAAAGGCTGCATACGACGTTTTTGAAGTAACCGGCAAGAACCCTCTTCTTGATATTGCTCTTGAACTTGAAAAAGTCGCCCTGAATGATGAGTACTTCATCAAGCGCAAGCTATATCCGAATGTGGATTTCTACTCAGGTCTCATTTACCAAGCACTTGGTTTCCCAGTCGACATGTTCACAGTGTTGTTCGCCATTCCACGCACCGTTGGCTGGCTTACTCACATGCAAGAGCTACTGAACGACAAAGAGCAAAAGATCAGCCGTCCTCGCCAGTGGTACACCGGCCCAGACGAGCGCCCATACGTTCCTGTAACGAAGCGATAACTATCACCGTCAGGAGACGGTGATGACGATTTTCCCGACGTTGGCGTTGGAAGCCATGTATTCCTGAGCTTTTGCAATGTCTGCAAATGTGTACGTTGAGTCAATAACAGGCTTCAGTGTGCCCGAATCAAACAGTGGCAACATCTCAGCTGCGAACCGCTGACTAATTGCGATCTTTTCTTCAAGCGGGCGAGCTCGTAATACTGTGCCAGTAATTGACGCGCGCTTGCCGAGCAACAACCCGACATTAAACGGCACTGGCTTTCCGGCCATAACGCCCACTTGAATGATGTGGCCTTTTATTGCCAGCGACGCAACATTTCGTTCCACGTAGTCGCCACCGATGACATCAAGAATGACATCGACACCGTTGCCACCTGTTGCTGTTGCAACTTCTGCCACAAAGTCTTGAGTTCCGTAATCAACAACTACATCTGCGCCGAGCGCACGACATGCTGCAACTTTTCCACCTGAGCAGGTAACCACAATTCGTGCACCAATGGCTTTACAAATTTGAATCGCTGCAGTGCCGACGCCTGAGGCACCAGCATGCACCATTGCCCATCGGCCAGACGTGAGTCCGCCTTGCACCACAAGCGCATCCCAAGCAGTGATAAAGACTTCGGGGATTCCTGCTGCGTCGTGCAACGCCATGCCTGAAGGCACCGCCATTGCCTGTCGTTCATGAATGACAAGTTGCTCGGCATATGCGCCGCCGCTTGTAATGCCCATCACGCGATCACCTACTGCCCAAGCTGTGACCTTGTCACCAATTGACGCAACTGTGCCAGCAAATTCAAGACCAGGAATTTCCGGACCACTAGGAAATGGGTTCGGGTAAAAACCCATGCGCTGTAGAAGGTCAGCGCGGTTCAATGCCGTTGCAGCAACCGTGACCACAATGTCTTGTTCACCACATATCGGCGATGCCACGTCTTCGAATGTGAGAACTTCAGGTCCACCGTGTGCACGTAGGACAACTGCGCGCATGAGTTAGGCCATCTTGGCTTGAAGGCGACGATCAAGTGCTGCGAGGAAGTCTTCAGTAGTCAACCATGGAGCATCTTTTGAAATGAGAATCGAAAGATCCTTTGTCATTTCGCCAGCTTCAATTGTTTCCACACATACACGCTCGAGAAGTTCAGCAAATTCCAACAATTTCGGATTGTTGTCTAGCTTGCCGCGATGCTTCAGGCCGCCGGTCCATGCATAGATAGAAGCAACAGGGTTCGTTGAAGTCTTGTTGCCCTTCTGATGTTCGCGGTAGTGACGAGTCACTGTGCCGTGAGCAGCTTCTGCTTCAACAGTGCGGCCATCTGGGGTCATCAACACTGAAGTCATCAGACCGAGAGAGCCGAAACCTTGCGCAACAGTGTCTGATTGCACGTCACCGTCGTAGTTCTTGCATGCCCAGAGGTATCCGCCTTCCCACTTCATTGCACATGCGACCATGTCATCAATGAGGCGGTGCTCGTAGGTAAGGCCTGCTTTGTCGAAATCAGCTTTGAACTCGTTGACGAACACTTCTTCGAACAGATCTTTGAACTGGCCGTCATATGCCTTCAAGATGGTGTTCTTGGTGCTCATGTAGACGGGGTAATTACGTGACAATCCGTAGCGAAGAGATGCACGAGCAAAGTCGCGGATGCTGTCGTTGAAGTTGTACATGCCCATGGTGACGCCGCCGTCTTTGCCGAACTTGGCTACTTCAAACTGCATTGGCTCACTGCCATCTTCAGGCGTGTAGGTCATTGTGACCGTGCCTGCACCAGGAACTTTGAAGTCTGTTGCTTTGTACTGATCACCATGTGCATGACGACCAATAACGATGGGCTTGGTCCAGCCCGGAACAAGGCGAGGAATGTTTGAACAAATGATTGGCTCGCGGAATACAACGCCGCCAAGAATGTTACGAATGGTGCCGTTTGGCGACTTCCACATTTTCTTGAGACCGAACTCTTCAACACGCTGCTCATCTGGTGTGATGGTGGCGCACTTCACGCCAACGCCATGCTTCAAGATTGCATTGGCCGAGTCGATCGTTACCTGGTCGTCTGTTGCATCGCGATGTTCCATACCGAGGTCGTAATACTCAAGATTGATATCGAGATACGGCACGATGAGGCGGTCTTTGATGAACTGCCAGATGATGCGCGTCATTTCATCGCCATCGAGTTCGACGACCGTATTTTCAACCTTGATCTTTGCCACGGGAACACCTCTTCTTTGTGTCGGCGATGTGCCGAATCTCACTTGTATCAGACTTGTACACAATAGCGTTTCTGGTAAGTCTGCGCTCTACCATCGTCTCTAATGGATTTCGAGTGGAGCCCCGACCAAATAGCCCTTCGTGAAAAAGCCGCAGCCGTTGCTGCAGCTGGCGTTGCCAAGTACGGGCGCGATACCGCGTCGTGGATGAACGGATACTCAAAGGAA
>CAEZZL010000007.1_pt1 | contig 20444 bp, 20 predicted proteins | sample 7266441 | NCBI WGS metagenome assembly CAEZZL01 (sample SAMEA6813959, study PRJEB35770) | uncultured Acidimicrobiaceae bacterium | biome: Freshwater; feature: Freshwater reservoir; material: water | place: Czech Republic | collected 2016-08-15 | depth 30m m
CAATGTCAATGGCCACATGCAGCCAGCACCAGCACCTCGCTTTTCTCGCACCACGCCAGAAATTTCACGCCCATCAGCACATGCTGGGCAACACACTGCAGAAGTTCTTCGTGACTGGGGCGTTGCCAATGTCGATGCACTGCTCGCTAGCGGCGCAGCGAAGCAGGCATAGGTGTCAACACTCGTTTGCTTTCACGCCCACCCTGATGATGAATGCATTGGCACTGGCGGCACAATTGCGCGTGCATCGGCCGAAGGGCATCGAGTTGTCTTGGTTGTAGCGACAAACGGAGATCATGGTGAAATACCTGCAGATATGCCTGCTGGGAAAACACTTGTCGAGGTACGTCGCGAAGAGACCATGAAGTCTGCCGAGACTCTCGGCGTCCATCGTGTTGTGTGGCTCGGGTACGAAGACAGCGGCATGACCGGATGGGAACAAAACACCAACGCAGGTGCATTTTGCAATGCGTCACTCGATGAAGCTGCACGTAAGTTGGCAGATGTACTGCGGGAAGAAAGCGCAGACGTTCTCACCACGTATGACTGGCATGGTGGCTACGGCCATCCAGATCACATCATGGTGCACAAGGTGGGTCATCGTGCAGCCGAATTAGTGCCCGTGCGCGTTCTTGAGGGCACAATGAATCGTGATCAGATTCGTCGCGGCATAGATGCGGCTCGTGCAGCAGGGTTGTTAAAAGAAGACGAAGGGTTTAACGCCGATGGTCCGGCTGATGACGGCAACCCAATGGGAACACTCGAGTCAGAAATCAACTACAAAGTTGATGTGGTGAAATTCGCGCCACTCAAGCGCGCAGCCATGAAGTGTCATGCAAGTCAACTCAGTGACTCAGGATTCTTTATGGCAATGGATGACGAACGGTTCGCTGCACAATTTGGTAACGAATGGTTCATAGACCCGAAAAGTAATGAGCCAATGCGTGACGGATGGATTTTCGAGTGACGCGTGTGTACATGGTGCGTCACGGCCGTGCAGCAGCCGGTTGGAATGTTGACCCAGACCCAGGTCTTGATGATCTTGGTCGTAGTCAGTCGCTAGCGGTCGCTTCAAAACTGTCGGCACTTGGGCCGCTACCAGTGATGTCGAGCCCGTTGTTGCGTTGTCAACAAACGGCGTTCCCGTTAGCCACAGCATGGAAACAAGATGTCGTTATCGAACCATTGGTTGGCGAAATCCCATCACCTCCTGAGTACACATTAGAAAATCGGGTGGACTGGTTGCGCGAAGCGATGGCAGGTACTTGGACACAGGTTGCAGAGCGGTCAGGGGCTCACTATTTGGACTATCGCAATGCAATTGCCGAGCGAATTGCGGCCATCACTGCAGACACTGTGGTGTTCAGCCATTTCATTGCCATTAATGCGGCAATTGGAGTCGCCACAGAGAATGACGCAATGGTGATTGCCAGCCTTGATAATTGTTCAGTCACCACATTTGAGATCACCAACGGAAAACTTGTCCTGATTGAGTCCGGCAACGAAGCCGACACTCTTATTCGCTAGGTAGATTTACAAGCGTGCTTTCTTTGTTGATTCTCGATATTCATAAAGCCTGGGCATGGGTGGCAATTATTAGCAATGGTCTTGCTGGCGTATGGGCTCTTGCCGCGCACAAGATCACGCCACTACGTACTCGTGCTCTGTGGTGGTACACAGGTCTTGCCGAGTTCACCATTTTTATTCAGGTCACTCTTGGCGTCATCATGGTCAACAAGAACAAGCTTGAATTTCCTGCATTCCACGCGTTCTACGGTTTTGTCGCCATCATGGCAGTAGCAATCATTTACAGCTATCGCCATCAACTAAAAAGCAAGACGTACTTGCTCTATGGCTTTGGCGGATTGTTTCTCATGGGGCTCGGTATTCGCGCCATGTTGGTAGGCCAGGCCTAGTTATTTCAGCGACGACTCAAGTTCGTTGAGTGCTGTAGTCAAAGGTGCAGGAAGTTTTGAGCCGAACTGGGCGTAATGATCACGCATTTGCGGCAATGCTGATTTCCAGCCTTCAGAATCTATTGACAACAGCGCTTGCATGTCAGCGTCGGTGACATCGAGTCCAGTGACGTCGATATCTGCAGGGGATGGCAAATAGCCAATTGCAGTCTTTGTTGCGTTTGCTTTTCCGTCAAGGCGATCGAAGATCCATTTGAGCACGCGACTGTTTTCGCCGTATCCCGGCCACAAGAAGCGGCCATCTTCATCACGACGGAACCAGTTCACAAAGAAAATCTTTGGAAGATTTTCGCTCTTGGTGGCAGCGCCAACCTTGAGCCAATGTCCGAAGTAGTCAGCCATGTTGTAACCGCAGAACGGAAGCATTGCCATTGGGTCAAAGCGCAAGTTGCCAACGGCACCACCGGCAGCTGCTGTTGTTTCAGACGCCATGATGCTGCCAAGGAACACACCGTGATCCCAGTCGAACGCTTCAGTAACAAGAGGAACTGTTGTACGACGACGTCCGCCAAACAAAATTGCTGAGATGGGAACGCCAGCTGGGTCTTGCCATTCAGGTGCGATGCATGGGCACTGTGATGCAGGAGCTGTGAAACGAGCGTTCGGATGAGCAGCAGGAGTTTCCACTTCGGGGTTCCATGCGTTGCCTTTCCAGTCGGTTGCGCGTGCAGGAGCGTCATCGCTCATGCCCTCCCACCACACATCGCCAGCAGGGGTGAGAGCAGTGTTGGTAAAGATCGAGTTGCTTGTCATGGTTTCCATGGCATTGGCGTTGGTGTCGTATCCGGTTCCTGGTGCAACACCAAAGAAGCCTGATTCAGGGTTGATTGCGTACAAGCGGCCATCGGCGCCGTACTTCATCCAGCAAATGTCGTCACCAATTGTTTCGGCCTTCCAGCCTGGAATTGTCGGCACAAGCATCGCGAGGTTTGTTTTCCCGCATGCAGACGGAAATGCAGCAGCGATGTATTTGAATGCGCCTGCAGGGTTGGTGAGCTTCAAGATCAACATATGTTCTGCGAGCCAGCCCGCGTCACGTGCCATCACTGAAGCGATGCGAAGTGCAAAGCACTTCTTGCCTAGCAATGCGTTGCCGCCGTATCCGGAACCGTACGACATGATTTCGCGGGTCTCTGGGAAGTGAACGATGTACTTGTTGTCTGGGTTGCATGGCCAAGCAGAATCTTTCTGGCCAGGCGAAAGAGGAGCGCCCACTGAATGCACACAAGGCACCCAGTCATTGTTTCCAAGAACATCGAGTGCGCCTTGGCCCATGCGGGTCATGATGCGCATGTTGACCGCAACATAGGCACTGTCTGACAGCTGCACTCCGATGTGAGCAATGGGAGAACCGAGTGGACCCATTGAGAAAGGAACCACATACATGGTGCGGCCCTTCATGGCGCCCTTGTACAAGCTCATCATTTCTGTGCGCATCTCTGATGGTTCACGCCAGTTGTTGTTTGGACCAGCATCAGATTCATTCGCTGAGCAAATAAATGTTCTGTCTTCAACGCGAGCGACATCGCCCGGATCAGAATGCGCCCAGTAACTGTTCGGACGTTTTGCCTCGTCAAGCTTTGTAAAGATTCCTGCGTCAACTAATGACTGGCAAAGACGTTCGTACTCGTCTGCTGAACCGTCGCACCAATAGATGGAGTCAGGTTGTAAAACTTCTGCCCAATCTTTCACCCACTGAGTGAGTCGTGCGTTGCCTGTTGTTGCAGCCATGTGCGATCCTCGGATTACGTGATGGTTCAGATGAACCGGTGAATAGAACGAGTCTAAGAACTAAACGGCTGGGGTGCCCATATCGGACTCTGACCCAAGGCTGAGACGTGTGGCACGCCCAGAGGCATCAAGAGTAAAGACAACGCGCTGGCCCTGTCGCAACATACGAAAAATGGAGCCTTCGAGGGCGTTAGGAGCAAGGGTGTAATCGGCTAGGTCTGTGTCACACACAACGACACCGTCTCCGCTTGTTGGATCGAATGCCTTGATAACACCTTGCATGGTGATGGCCTTAGCGGCCGACCTTGGTGATCTTGCCGGACTTAATGCAGCCGGTGCAGACGTGAACACGTCGTGGAGAGCCGTTGATCATGGCACGAACGCGCTGGATATTTGGGCTCCAACGACGCTTTGTGCGCACGTGTGAGTGAGACACTGACATACCCCACGATGGGCCTTTGCCACACACTTCGCATACTGCAGCCATTTTGGAATCCTCTTCGGTTATGGGAAGGCGATATACGTCTTCCGAACGCAGTTTCTTAATGTATCAGCCAGATCAAAGACCCCCCAACTAGGAAAGGCAGAGATTCAGAGAAAACTGGCAAATATCTCCTCATTTCGCCGTGAGATGCGCACAGGTCATGCCCTCTTTACTAGCCTCAACTCTGTGGCAGCCATGGAACTCTTCGGTGCAGACGAGGTCCGCCAAACGGTAGTGACCTTCCGCGATGCGATGAAAGCTCATGCCCCAGGCATCAACCGAATGAACGTTTATCCGGTTCCTGATGGCGATACGGGTACCAATATGGCGCGCACGCTCGATGCTGTTGTTGCAGAGCTCGAAGGCGCAGATCACGCCATGGCTCCTACCTGTCAGGCAATCAGCCACGGCTCGCTCATGGGAGCACGGGGAAATAGTGGTGTCATTCTCAGCCAGATCTTGCGCGGACTTGTCAGCACGATCAGTGAATCAACTGACGGCAAGGTCAATGCCTCACGAATGGCAGAAGCATTGAAGCGTGCATCTGCTGCTGCGTATGAAGCGGTATTGAAGCCAATCGAAGGAACCATTCTGACGGTGGTGCGTGAATCTGCAGATGCTGCAGCTGTTGCAGTCAGCAACGGCGCGACGCTTTCTGCCACATTGCAAGCAGCTCGCACTGCAGGTCGCGATGCATTGGCGCGCACACCAGACATGTTGCCCGTGTTGAAAGATGCTGGCGTTGTTGATGCGGGTGGTGCTGGTTTCTTGTTGCTGCTTGATTCAGCAATTCACGTGGCAGACGGTGAAGCAATGCCAGAACCAGATGATTCTGATGGGCCATCCGTTGAACAGTTAGAAGCAGTCTCGTTGCGTCATTCAGGCGATGGCAGCGTTGATGTCAGTGAATTGCGATACGAAGTGATGTACTTCCTAGACCTTGAGGATTCTCGATTGTCTGAATTCAAAAAGGCGTGGGGCTCTATTGGAGATTCCATTGTTGTTGTGGGTGGCGAAGGTTTGTATAACTGCCACATTCATACAAATGACATTGGCGCAGCAATCGAAGCGCCATTGTTGCTTGCTGGTCGACCACGCCAAATTCGCGTGACAGACCTTTTTGAAGAAGTGGCTGATGAACATGCAGCACGTGAAGCGGCGTTGGGGGCACCTGTGCAGTCACGCACGTCGTCTCCGTCTCTTCCTCCCGTCACATGTGCAGTCGTCGCAGTGGCAAGTGGCGATGGTCTCGCAGAATTGTTTGGCCAACTAGGTGTGCAAGGTGTCATTTCCGGCGGACAAACGTCGAACCCATCGACTGCCGAGCTCTTGGCTGCAGTCGAACATATGAATGCTCGCCAAGTAATCATTCTTCCGAACAACAAAAACATCATTCCTGTTGCTCAACAAGTTGATGCTCTCACCACGAAAGAGGTGCGTGTCGTTCCAACGTGTTCGATGCCAGAAGCACTAGCAGCCTTGGTGTCATATGACCCGGAAGCATCTGCTGAATCAAATGCACGTTCCATGACTGTTGCTGCTGAATCGGTGGCGACCGGAGAAATTACTCAAGCGGTTCGTGATACTCACACCGATGCTGGTCAAGTGACATCAGGTGATTGGATCGGCATTGTGCGCGGAGACGGCATCGTGGCAATAGCAGGCACGTTGGTGACTGCTGCATCGCAATTGCTCGATCATCTGATTGATGACGAGCGTGAACTTCTCACCATCGTTACGGGTACTGACTCCACAGCAACACACACTGATCACATTGTCGCGTGGGTCTCGCAACATCGTCCTAGCGTGGCAATTGAAATCCATAGCGGCGGTCAGCCGTTGTACCCATACCTCTTTGGCGTTGAGTAATCCGCCGCTCTCACTGCGTGACCTAGATCAATTAGGCCTTGAGCGCATTAAGGGAATTGGTCCTAAAACGCTCGTAGCACTCGAAGCATTTGAGGTTCGCAGTGTTCTTGATTTATTAGAGACGTATCCACGGAGATATGTCGATCGCACAAACATGGCAATGATCGCAGACCTTGTTGAAGGAGTACCCGCGCTTGTAGTGGTCACAGTCGAATCAACATCAGCGTTCACCACGCGGAACAACAAAAAGATGGTCAAGGTTGCTGTTTCGGACGGCACGAAGCGTTTGAACATCACATTCTTTAATCAAGGATGGCGCGAGAAGCAGTTGTACAAAGGCCTTGAAGTTGCAGTATTTGGAAAACCCGAGTTGTTCAACGGCGCATTGCAAATGACTAACCCGTTAGTAGATCCCGTTGGTAATGCAACAGGGCGAATTGTTCCCATCTATCCCCAAAGTGAAAAATCTCGAATCTCATCATCAGATCTTGCAACTTGGATTGAAGATGCTTTGAATAAATGTGCACCACGTGGGTTTGCTGACACGGTGCCTCAAGAACTGGTTGATAAGCACGGTTTTATTGGTCGCGGTGAAGCGATGAGAGCTATTCATTTGCCTGATTCAATTGAAGCTCACCAGAACGCACGACGACGGTTGGCCTTTGACGAGGTGTTGCGCGTTCAGTTGATGTTGGTCGGAAAGAAAGCGCAGTGGGAACGCGAGTCGGCTGGCTTTAGTCATGAAACTTCCGGCCATCTCATCGATGGGTTCTTGAAGGCGCTTCCATTTCCGTTGACCGGAGCACAGACGCGCACGATTGCTGAGATATACAAAGATCTTGCGTCTGGCACTCCGATGCATCGACTGTTGCAAGGTGATGTTGGGTCTGGAAAAACCTTGGTGGCCGTGGCAACGATGTTGGCAGCAGTGCAAGGCGGACATCAAGCAGCAATTATGGCGCCCACCGAAGTGTTGGCAGACCAACACGCATTAGGAATTCGCGCTTTGCTCGCATCACTCACAGTGTCTGATGAATCAAACTTGTTCGGCGATCGAACACTGCGAATTGAACTGCTCACGAACAAAGTAACGGGGGAGCAGCGGCGCAATATCTTGGCCGGAATCGCTGATGGATCCGTAGATATAGCAATTGGTACCCATGCGCTTATTCAAGACTCTGTGAATTTCAAGAGCCTTGGTGCTGTTGTGGTTGACGAACAACATCGCTTTGGTGTTGAACAACGTTCGCGGTTACGTGACAAAGCTCAAGAGTCTGAGCATGGTCTTGTGCCAGATGTATTAGTAATGACAGCTACACCGATTCCGCGAACTGCTGCGATGACTGTGTATGGCGATCTTGATGTCAGCGTGCTTGATGAATTGCCACCGGGGCGAACCCCCATCTCAACTTCATGGGTGCATGCACCAATCGAAATTGAGTCAATGTGGGCAGATGTGCGCAGCAGGTTAGATGCAGGCGAGCAGGCGTATGTGGTGTGCCCATTAATCGAAGAGAGCGAAAAACTAGAAGTTGCTTCAGCACAAGAAACCTTTGACCAATTGTCAGCACAGGACCTCGCCGGCTACACAATCGGACTCTTGCATGGCCGTATGTCATCTGCAGACAAAGAATCGGTGATGAATTCATTCCGTTCGGGGACAACTCAAGTTCTTGTTGCGACAACGGTGATTGAAGTGGGCGTCGATGTTCCGAATGCCACGTGCATGGTTGTTCTCGATGCAAATCGTTTCGGTATCGCACAGTTACATCAATTGCGTGGACGAGTGGGGCGCGGAAAATTGTTATCGCAGTGTTATCTCATGACTCAGAATGGTGAGCCATCTCCCCGCATCGAGGCTCTTGTGGCTTCAACGGACGGTTTCGTGCTGGCAGAAGAAGACCTGAAATTACGAGGTGAAGGCACCATCATGAGCGTGAATCAGAAGGGTCAGAGCGATCTGACCCTGGCGTCATTGCAGCGAGATCTTGAACTCATCCAGTGGGCACGCGAGGCGGCCGTTGACATTATTCAGACTGACCCACTGTTGTCTGCTTCGCCACTACTGCGCGATGAACTCGATCTGCTGTTCTCTGACTCTGACGAAGAGTTCTTGTTTAAGTCCTAGTTCTGGCGTACTACGGTAAGAACTCAATAAGGGGGAATCTGATGGAACTTAAAGGAAAACATGTTGTGGTCACTGGTGGCTCACGTGGCATTGGCGAGCAATTGGCGCGACAGTTTGCAGCGCGTGGTGCAAAGGTCACGGTTGTAGCGCGCAGTGTTGATGCCCTTGAAGTAGTCGCATCTGCAATTGGTGGAAATGCAGTGGTGACCGACCTTTCTGATGACCTTGCTGTGGATGGGCTCATTGAACATATTGAGAAATTGCACGGACACATTGATGTTCTGGTGAACAACGCTGGTCTTGAAACATCAACAGCGTTTGCAGTGGAAGACGAAAGAGAAATTCGAACTGTTGCACGAGTGAACCTTGAAGTACCCATGATGCTGACGCGTCATGCCTTGCCCGGCATGATTGCGCGCAATTCAGGTCATATTGTTTTTGTCTCTTCACTTGCAGGCACGGCTGGTTTCCCTGGCATGTCTGTATACGGCGCCACAAAGGCAGGCATTCTGAATTTTGTGAATGGTCTTAGCCGAGAACTGAAATCTACAAAGGTGAATATCACCGTGTTGTCACCTGGGCCTGTTGATACAGGTATGTGGGATCTCATTGAAGATAAGACTTCAACAATTAGAAAAGTGGTGCGACGTTTTCAAATGTTGCAATTAATTCCCACAGCTGATCCGGTGAAACTTGCAATTCGCACAGTTGATGCAGTCGCAGCAAACAAGCCATTCGTGCGTGATCCAAAAAGACTCAGTCTTAATTTCTGGCTAAACCACGCACCGACTCGCATTTCGAATCTTGCAATCTTCGGAGTGAAGTTCGATCCACTCGACAAGGGCTAATTCCTCAGACTTCTGCCTGGTCGTCGGTGTCGTCATCGGTCAGTGGGAAATACCAGACATCGCGGCAGTCTCGACAGCGATATGACACCACGTCATCCACTTCCCAGACCCCATCTTCTGGCGCGTGGGACAGCAAATGGCACGGCCCTCCGCAGTCGATACAGATGATGGACTCTTTTGGACTAATCACCGCCGTAGTCTGCCTTGCGTGAGAGTTGTTGCAGGTGACCTTCGAGGTCGACGTATAGAAGCCCCAACGTCAGAGGCCACTCGGCCCACGACTGACATGGTGCGCGAGGCAGTTTTTAATGCCCTGGGCAGCCTTGATGTAGTGCAGGGGGCTCGCGTTTTAGACCTGTTTGCCGGCACGGGAGCCATGGGGATTGAAGCCATTTCACGGGGAGCAAGCCATTGCGTATTTGTGGAAAATGACAAAGCTGCTCTCGCCGTTCTTCGCAGCAATATTGCGGCCCTCGGAATTTCAGAGAAATCCACCGTGATCGCCGGAGACGCTGTTGGCACCGCAGCCAACCAACAGGGAATTGACCTCCTGATTGCCGACCCGCCGTATGGGTTTGATGCGTGGAGCAAATTGTTGTCATCGGTCACCGCATCGCTTGTGGTTCTTGAATCGGGACGATCCATTGGGTCAATTTCTGGCTTTGAAACCGTACGTGAAAAGAAATATGGCCGAACTCATGTGGCCTTTCTCAGTCCCAGCAGTGCGCCAGACGGTACGGTAGAGGTGCAATGAGCACTGTGTTATATCCCGGCAGTTTTGATCCGTTCCATTTGGGTCATCTAGACGTCGTTGAGCAGGCTTCGGCACTTTTCGGCGAAGTCGTGGTTGCTGTTATGCATAACCCCGACAAACCATCAGGAGTTTTATCCACCGATCAGCGTGTCGCGCTCATTGCCGCATCATGTGCTCACCTTCCACAGGTCAGTGTGCGCAGTTTCCCTGGGCTTGCTGTTGATGCAGCTCTGTCAGTGAACGCACTATGCATCGTGAAGGGTCTTCGTACTTCTGGTGACTTTGAAGTTGAACAACAAATGGCGCACACAAATTTTGCAGTCTCGGGTGTGCGCACGGTCTACGTTCCGTGTCAGCCACGTTTTGGTTTTGTGAGCAGTCGCTTTATTCGCGATATTGCGGCACATGGTGGCGATGTGTCTTCAATGGTGCCCACTGCAGTAGCTGATGCTTTGACTTCTCTCTTTCCACCACGGAGTAAATAATGAGTTTTGACGATTTCGACGACACAACAGACGATTCATATCCGCAACCGATGCCGGTGCAGGCACGACTTGGAGAAAGCGAAGTCATACTTCGCCGCACCATTGACATCGTGGCTACCGCACCGAGCATGCCGTTATCAAGTTCGCCTCGAATTGACCGTGATGAAGTGATTGAACTTCTCGAAGATGCACTCGTTCGTCTTCCTGATGAAATTCGTCAGGCTCGTTGGATGCTGAAAGAACGCCAGGAATTCCTTGACAAAACCAAGCGTGAGGCTGATGAATTGTTAGGCGCTGCTCGTCAACAAGCTGAACGAATGGTGCAACGCACTGAGGTTGTACGCGCTGCCGAGACCCGTGCTCGCCAAGTGATCGATGCTGCCGAGGAAGAAACTCGTCGCCTGAAGAACGAAACAGAAGATTTCCTAGACCAACGTCTCGGCAGTTTCGAGATTTTGCTCGATCGACTATCGAAGACTGTGGCAAATGGTCGTAATCGACTGTCAATTGGTTCAGAACCACCGCCTCCTGAATCTGAAGAACCGATTGAGCAACAGGATGTTGCGGGTTTCTTCAATCAAGACGATCTGTAAGACAGGTTTCGCTTTGGCAAAGCCACTCATCGTAAATGCGGTCGAATTATTGCGACGACCAGGAACAACAAAAGACATTGATGTGTCTATCTCTGTTGATGATTTTGAATTTGCCGATGCACGCATGGTTGATGTTCCAGTGGACATCTCGGTGCATCTTGAATCATTATCAACGGGTATTCACGTCGCAGGTACTGCGAGCGCAACTTGGTCGGGGGTTTGTCGACGGTGTCTTGCGCCGCTTGTTGAACGAATGAGCGTTGACCTCGACGAGATGTATCAAAAGGGAACGTACGATCCCGATGCGTACGAGATTGAAAATGATCAGATCAATTTGCTCCCGATGGTGAGGGAGGGGTTATTGCTGGCGGTTCCGCTTTCGCCCTTGTGCCGAGACGACTGTCCCGGGTTTTGCCCACACTGCGGAGCAGACCTGGCCGATACACGCTGTAACTGCGAAACATCAGCCCCAGACCCCCGTTGGTCAGCCCTTGAAAACCTCAAAGGCGTATTTCCTGACGATGCCCCGTAATTTTTTGGCCTAGTCGGGCTATCATTACGAAGCCCCCAACAGGGCTTTGCCGCTAACAAGGGAGACCACGGTGGCCGTTCCCAAGAGAAAAATGTCGAAGTCGAAGACTCGTATGCGTCGCGCCTCTAACTGGCGCCTCGATGCCCCTTCGCGTAGTACCTGCCCACGTTGCAGTGCTGTCAAGCTGCCCCACACAGTGTGTGGTGCATGCGGATGGTACAAAGGCCGCGTGGCCATCGCTGTCGACTAACAGACCAGTTATTGCCCATGTTGCCAATCGCCGTTGATGCGATGGGTGGCGACCGTGCCCCCGCAGAAATAATTGCTGGTGCTATCGAAGCAGCCGCACTTGGTATCCCCATTCTGCTTGTCGGACCAGACGGTCTCGAAGGAATTGGTGACATCCCGCTACTTGTAGCAAATGAAGTCATCGAAATGGATGACGACCCTGCACAGTCAGTGCGTCGCAAGCGCGACTCCACTCTTGTTCGCGCTGCCGAAGCGGTACGTGACGGCAAAGCAAGCGCAATGATCTCAGCCGGTAACACCGGCGCAACCATGGCCAGTGCGTTATTGCGAATGGGCCGAATTTCTGGTGTTATGCGACCCGCAATTGCCACTCCCGTGCCTGTTCCTGGTGGCCACCCAACTGTTCTTCTTGATGCAGGCGCTAATGCTGAAGTGCAACCTGATTGGTTGGTGCAATTTGCGTTAATGGGTTCTGTCTATTCACAACGTCGTTTTGGTGTTGAAAATCCGCGAGTTGGTTTGCTGTCTATTGGAGAAGAACCTGGTAAAGGCGACACGCTTCGTAAAGAGACATACGAACTTCTCAAGGTTGCTCCCGGAATCAATTTCATTGGCAATGTCGAAGGTCGCGACCTTATGACTGGCGTTGTTGACGTTGTTGTTACAGACGGCTTCACAGGCAACGTGGTTCTTAAGACACTTGAAGGCAGTTTGCGTACGGTAGTGAAAGCACTCTTCACAGCTTTTGGACAACCTGAATATGCAGAGGCAGCAAATGTTCTAATGCCAGCGTTGTTGCCGTTATACGACACTCTTGATCCAGATTCGACTGGCGGTGCAATTTTGCTTGGCGTTGATGGAGTGTGCATCATCTCTCATGGTTCCAGCAGTGCTCGAGCCATGGTGAATGGCATTAAGTGTGCTCAAGAAATGGTGGAGACCGGAATGGTCGAAGCGATTCGCGTCGCCATCTCCAGTACTCTTAGCAAGTAAACGTCCACTCAAGGAGAATTCTGATGGCAGCTATTGAACGCAGCGAAGTGCTTGCAACCGTGTGTACCCATCTTGCAGAGATTCTTGAAATCAATTCCTCTGACATTTCAGAAACACAATTGTTGGCCGATGACCTTGGTGCAGACTCCATCGCTCTCATCGAACTTGTCGATGCTCTCGAGCAGGTGTTCTCAGACATCATTCCGAATTTTCAGTTCGAAGATGATGATCTGTCAGGACTGCGCACCGTTGCAGATGCCGTGAACTACATCGTTCTGGCGCTCGGTAAATAAATATTCCGTAATGTCTGATTCGGAGCTTTCTTTTCTTTCCGAATGCGCAACTCGTATTGGGTATCAGTTCCGAGATCTCACGCTTCTGCGTCAAGCATTGGTGCATCGTTCATGGCAAGCAGAAAACGATGATCCCCAAACAAACGAACGTTTTGAATTTCTCGGCGATGCTGTTCTCGGATGGGTTATCGCAGATGTGGCGTTTCATCGCCTTTCAGACATGCCAGAAGGCAAACTGACTGATCTGCGTCGCAGTGTCGTCAACATGCATGCGCTCGCTGAGATTGCACGCCAACTCGGAATTGGTGAGTTCCTATTTCTCGGCAAGGGCGAAGATGCTGGTGGTGGGCGTGACAAATCGTCCATCTTGGCTGATGCATTAGAGGCTCTCATCGGTGCTGTGTATCTTGACGGCGGTGCGCCTGCGGCATATGAGATGGTCAAACGACTTCTTGCAGATTCCGTTGAGGAAGCGATTCCTTTTCTTGAGATGTTTGATGCAAAAACTCGATTGCAAGAACTATGTGCCCGTTTGTCCATTGGTGTTCCGCAATACGACATCGAGGGCGTAGGCCCCGACCATGAGCGAGTGTTTACCGCAACAGTGCTGGTCGATGGTCTTTCATATGGCTCAGGCGAGGGACGAACAAAGAAAGCAGCAGAACAAATTGCGGCAGTTGGTGCATACGACGCACTAGTTGAACAACACAATGCCTGAACTACCAGAAGTAGAGACAGTTCGGCGGGGGATTGCTGCACGAGTTGTTGGCAGAAAAATAACTGCAGTCGAGATTGGTCGAGAACGTTCAGTTCGTCGCGTCGGTCGAGAAGCAGTTATTCACGGCCTCACCGGAGCAACTGTCACCCAGGCGCGGCGTCGCGGCAAATATTTGTTATTTGATCTCGATACAGGCGAAGAAATGATGATTCACTTGCGCATGAGCGGACGAGTATTGGTGGAACCAGTCGGAACTCTTCGTCCAGCACACACTCATGTTGTGTTGTCGTTATCTTCGCGAGATGGCGTAAGCGATGAAATGTGGTTTGTTGATCCCCGCACATTTGGCGAAGTTGTTGTGTATGACCCGACACAGATTGCAGAAGTAATGCCAGAACTGATCAGGCTTGGTGTTGATCCCATTTGCGATCAATTTGATGCAGTTGTATTGAAAGCTCGTCTGCACGGAAAACGCGGGGCCATCAAACCGTTACTTCTGAGCCAGCATGTCATTGCAGGAATCGGCAATATTTATGCAGACGAGATATTGCATCGAGCGGGGCTGCGCTGGAACAGAACAGCAGATTCACTGACGCCTGCACAAATTCGTCGGTTAGCCCTGTGCATTACTGACGTCTTAACTGATGCGATCAATGCGGGTGGTTCGACGCTTGATGATTCCCAATATGTGGATATTGAGGGCAAATTTGGCTCGTATCAAGCAGAACACCGTGTGTATGGCCGAGATGGCAAGCGATGCGTGACCTGTGGAAAAGCCGATATTGCCCGAGTGGTCGCTGGTGGAAGGTCGACAGCTTTTTGCCCTCGCTGCCAGAAGTAACACGCCATTCCCCGAACACGGTGCCTGTCTATTACTGTTGTTCTCGCCGTGTTCCTTAAATCTCTCACTCTCAAGGGCTTCAAGTCCTTTGCCGATTCCACCGTCCTTGAAATGGAGCCAGGTGTCACTGTTGTGGTCGGTCCAAACGGCTCGGGTAAGTCCAACGTTGTCGACGCCATTGCGTGGGTATTAGGTGCGCAGGCTCCAAGTTCTGTGCGAAGCCAGAAAATGGAAGATGTCATTTTCAGTGGCACAAACAAGCGCGCGGCACTTGGTCGTGCTGAGGTAACTCTCACGCTCGATAACTCTGCTGGTCTACTGCCACTTGATTTTTCTGAGATCAGTGTGTCGCGAACATTGTTTCGAAACGGTGACAGCGAATATTCAATTAACGGAGTTGAGTGTCGACTTCTTGATGTACAAGAACTTTTGTCAGATGCCGGCGTAGGTCGCCAACAGCACGTCATCATTAGTCAGGGCCAGATTGATGCCGTTCTTACAGCGCGGGCAGAAGATCGTCGTGCAATCATCGAAGAAGCAGCTGGCATTCTGAAGTATCGCAAGCGCAAAGAAAAAGCTGAGCGTCGTTTAGAAGCAACCGAAGTCAACTTGTTGCGAGTCCAAGATCTCATTCGTGAAGTGCGCCGCCAACTACGACCACTTGAGCGTCAAGCAGAGGCTGCTCGCCGCCATGGTGAAATCGTGGGGGAACTTCGTGCGCTGCGTCTGTTCTTGTCAGGCCGTGAAGTTGCGTCGCTTCGTGCCCGCCTCACTGCGCTTGCAGGAGAAAAAGCAACCAGTGATTCGAGCGAGAAGGAAATTCGTCAAAAACTGGCTGCGCTGGATACAGAAGTGTTGGCAGCAGAAGCTGAATTGTCGGCGCGTGGAGAATCGGGCGTCAACGATGAGCTGATGCGAGTCGAACAATTGCGCGAACGGGCACGAGGTTTGGCTGCAGTGATCGCTGAACGTCGCCGTTCGATGGAGCGCGACCAGGGACAACTGATTGCAGATGATGTAGTGGCTGCGCTTGAAGCAGATGCAGCACAAATGCGCGAAGAACTCATTGACGTTGAACGCAGTCTTGCAATTGCCATGCAAGAAAATGATTCGTTGCTGGAAGAAGAAGAAACCTTCGAACGCGAACGTACCGAACAAGGTCTCTTCCATATGGTGCAAAGCAATGAAGCATCAAATGCTGCTGCTGAGGTACGTGGCGAACTGCGCACATTGCGCAACACAGTGGAACAAGGTGCAGGCGAAGCACAAAAAATGCAGACTCGCACTGAGCAACTAGTTGCTCATGATGCTGAAGTTGCCGCAGGCATTGACCGGTTGCAGTCCGAATTGGCTGATGCAGAGACTGAAGTTGGCTCGTTACGGGCTCAGTTAGTTGATGTCACCGCAACACGCGAGCAAATAGAACTGTTAGGCGATGAAGCACAAGTTGCTCGCGCAGCTGCTGAACGACGCAGTGCACGTGCTGCTGCGAAGCTTGAAGCGTTAGAAGAAGCTGTCGCATCGTCGCGAGCCCGTATTGGCGCAGAACATCTCGCAAACATCTCAGGTGTAGTTGGTGCGCTAGTCGATCTGCTCGCTATTGATGCAGGCTGGGATGCCGCAGTCAAGGCGTCACTTGGCGAAGCGCTTGCATCGATTGTGGTTTCTGATTCAGCCTCAGCTCGTCGTGCGATTGAGGCACTGCAGGCGGTTGATCACAATGGCGCAGTTCTGGCTCTGGGTATTGCTTATGGCTCGTCGTCTAGCTTGCCTGCCGGCGTGCAATCAGTTCGTTCACGTGTACAACCAGCGAATGGTGCTCCAGCGCAATTAGGAGCATTGCTTGATGCGTTGTTGTCACATATCGGCTGCACCGATGATCTTGATGCTGCAATTTCAGCTATTGAATCGTCGCCATCGTCAACAGTCGTTACCCGTCGCGGTGATCGCTTGTCACCATCTGGTTGGCGTCTCGGTGCCGCAGATGACTTAGGTTCTCAAGAAGTCATCGAAAGAACTCGCATTGAAGTCGAGTCCGCTGTTGCTGATCTTGGTCGTCTTGCTGGCGAAGTGGAATCAGCTAAGACACGCCTCATCGCAGCGCGCCAACAAGGAACTCAGCTTCAATCACAAATTGACCGTCAATTGGTTGTTGTTGAAAGTGCGTCTGACAAGTTGACCACGGCCATTAACGATCGTCGTGCAAATGCAGCAGAACAGCAGATCACTCGTGATGCTGCTAACGAAACCCGTGCTCGCCTCACGCAATATCAGCAGCGAGTGCTTGAACTTGAAAACATCCTTCCTGGCCTTGAAGAGTCAGAAGCAGCAGAAGTTGCAGCTGCTCGCGCACAGACCGAAGAACGCGCAACCATTGATGCAAAGTCTGCCCACCTTGTCTTGCGCCGTAAAGATCTTGATGTTCGAGTTGCTGGTCTGCGTGAGCGCGAGCAATTCCTGAAGCAACGCGCAACCGATACCGAACGTCGCCTCGAAGTTGACTCAGCGGCCCGCCTTGAAGCGGGCACTCGTCGCCAAAAGATTGAAGCGGCGCTTGTTGCCGTTGGATTGTTGTCTGACTTGGTCGAGACCCACAAAGCCTCAACTGAGGCTCGTCTTGCTGAGCTGCATGAAATGCGTCGTCGCCAAAGTGACGAAGTGCGAGCAGTTGCAACACGTCTTGATAACGCACGACGTGGTCGTCATGAATCAGAACAACAACTTGAAGAATTGCGTGAACGTGTTCGTCGAGTTGATGTTGAAGAAGCTGAATCTCGTATGCGTCTTGAAGCTGCGGTAGAGATGATTCGTCGCGATCTCGAAGTGGAACCCGAAGTTGCTGAAGCTGCGCCAATGCCAGACGCAATTGAAGGCGTCACACATGCTGATCGTGCCCGAGTCCTTGAGCGCGATATCCGCCTCATGGGCCCCATTAACCCGCTTGCATTGCAAGAATTCACTGAACTTCAAGAGCGTCATCAATTCCTAGAAGAACAACTAAACGACGTCCGTGCGTCTCGTCGGGAACTTGCCCAAGTGATTGCAGCAGTCGATGTTGAAATTCAATCAGTCTTTGCAGAAGCATTTGCCGATGTCAGTGTGAACTTCACCAATCTCTTTACATTGTTGTTCCCTGGAGGTAAGGGCAAGTTAGTCCTTACAAACCCTGATGACATGTTGAATACTGGTATTGAAGTCGAAGCACAGCCGCCAGGCAAGACCTTTAAGAAGTTGTCGTTGTTGTCAGGTGGAGAACGCTCGCTCACAGCGCTTGCGTATTTGTTTGCGGTGTTCCGCAGCCGTCCTTCACCCTTCTATGTGATGGACGAAGTGGAAGCTGCTCTTGACGATGTGAACCTGCACCGATTCTTGGGACTCGTCAGTGAGTTCCGTCGCGATGCTCAGCTCATCATCGTGAGTCACCAAAAGCGCACCATGGAAGCAGCTGACTGCCTGATGGGCGTTTCGATGCAACCAGGTGGCTCATCGAAGGTTGTCACCGAACGTTCCACTGACGCATTGTCGCGATAGGGATCTTCATGCTTGCTTCGGCTTCAGTCAATATCGTCATTGCTCTTGGTGCAAGCGGTACTGGTGTTGCACTGCTTGTAGTGCTGCGCAGTCGCAGTTCACGATCACATGCCCCCGAAGTCCCTACAGTCGCAATCGAAGATGCACGAAATGTTGTGGTCCCGGATGCATCTGTATCTGTAGTAGATGTTTCTGAAGTAGCGACCCCTGACGTTGTTGTTGCACCGAGTGTGCGCGAAAAGGCTGGTCGCACTCGTTCATTGTTCGCTTCGGCCTTTCAATCCATTCGTGGACGTGGCATCGATTCGGCAACATGGGATGAACTGGAAGAAACGTTGTTACTTGCTGACATCGGTATCGGATTAGCAACCCGATTGTTAGATCCATTGCGTTCAGCCGTAAAAGATGGCACGTTACGTTCGCCAGATGAAGTGATTGCAGCGTTGCGAGACGGCATGACTGCTCAGTTGGCAACTTCTGATCGGTCGTTGCATCTTGATGCTGTTGGTTCACCAAATGTGTGGTTGTTTGTGGGCGTCAATGGCGTCGGTAAAACAACCACCATCGGCAAGATTGCAACAGCACAAGCCGCACTAGGCACCACTGTTCTCATGGCGGCTGGCGATACCTTTCGCGCTGCCGCAGCCGAACAATTGCAAGTGTGGGCTGAACGCTCGGGTGCAGCATTTGTGCGTGGCGCAGAGGGCGGAGACCCGGCATCAGTCATCTTTGATGGCATTCAAAGTGCCGCGGCAAAGGGAATTCAATTAGTTCTCGGTGATACAGCGGGACGTTTACAAAACAAATCCAATCTGATGGAAGAACTTAAGAAGGTTCGACGAGTGGCTGATAAGGCAACTGGTGTCGTGAATGAAGTGTTGCTAGTTATTGACGCAACCACGGGCCAAAACGGACTCGCTCAAGCTCGTGAGTTTGCCGCTGCCACAGACGTGACAGGCATTGTGTTAACAAAGCTTGACGGCTCAGCCAAGGGCGGAATTGTGTTCGCCATTGAAACTGAACTGGGTATTCCGGTCAAACTGGTCGGCCTTGGTGAAACAGCCGTTGATTTGGTTGCGTTCGACCCGGGCGAATTTGTTGCTGCATTATTCGAATAAGTAATGATGTCGGGATGGGTGCTGGGAGCCCTAGGGTATTTGACAGTGTCACATTCTTATTTCAGGTCCTTTTCCATTCGGTCAGCTGTTGTACTACTCCTTGTTTGTATTTTTGCTGGTGTCACTAGTGGCGGGTCCGTGTCCGCTGCGGCATCTACAAAAGCGACATGGAAATTCTCTTCATTAGGGGCCAGCCAAGTTGTGAAGTTGTCTGCTGTGGTTTCAGTAAATTCAACAGGCGTGAAGTCATGGTCGAAAACAGGTACATGTACGTTGACGCCTAAAAGAAACCCAACGAACCTGACGATGGGTACCACAGGTTTGTGCAAGTTGACGTTGAAAGTTGCTAAGTCAAAGAAGTATCTGGCGAAAACCTTCAAAAAAACGATCGTGCTTGCTGCCCCGGCAACAACAACAGTTGTCCCAACAACAATTGTGACCGTGCCAGCGGCTCCGACTACCACTATTGCATTGACGTGTGCGACTGGTGGAACGTGTGCGGTCGGTAATACGGGTCCAGGTGGCGGCACGGTCTTCTATGTTGCGTCTTCTCCTTTCACGTCAATCGGTTCTGCTTGTAATACCGCATGTAAGTATTTGGAAGCTGCGCCTATTGGGTGGATTACAGCTAATACGCCCACTGGACAATTTAATTGTGGGGATTCTGGCACGAGCACATCCGATCCGATGTGTCCATGGTCGGGTAACACGACTGAAGCAATTGGTTCAACGGGAACAGCAGTCGGAACGGGTTTTGCGAATACTTCAGCGATGATTGCACAAAGCAACACTGTGGGGAAGGCTGGAACTGTTGCTCGGGCATTTCAGGGCGGAGGTAAAACAGATTGGTACCTGCCATCGCAAGATGAACTGAATCTGATGTTTGATCAGCAGACAACTATTGGTGGTTTGTCTTTAGGCGTCTATTGGTGCTCGTCTGAGGCAAACCCGGACGGCGCGTGGGGCAAGGACTTCAGGTCCTCCTCCGGGTCGTACCGCCTCGGTAAGGGCGAGCAGTTCTTCCTGCATCCCGTGAGGGCTTTTTAATTGTTTACCTATGCGTTTGACCCCAGCGAATTTGTCGCTGCATTATTCGAATAATTGGAACGGCGGGAACTCTTGTGCGATCCGTTTCGTCAAATACTCAACCCCCTCTAGAAAAAGGCTCATATGTTTCGTAGCAAATCAGTTCTCGTAACTTCCATCTTCGGATTATCGGCACTAGTGCTCGGCAGCTGTAGTTCGTCTGGTCCTGTAGTTCTTTCTCTGAGGTCAACTCAGGAAAGATCTGGCGCTAATGC
>CAEZZL010000008.1_pt1 | contig 18738 bp, 18 predicted proteins | sample 7266441 | NCBI WGS metagenome assembly CAEZZL01 (sample SAMEA6813959, study PRJEB35770) | uncultured Acidimicrobiaceae bacterium | biome: Freshwater; feature: Freshwater reservoir; material: water | place: Czech Republic | collected 2016-08-15 | depth 30m m
CGCAACCAACACTTCAAACGAAGTGAGGAATACGAGCATGAAGAACGGAAGGATTCCGACAGGAATCAGGATCTTGTCTTTGGCTTGAAACAATGCTTCTGACAAGAGTGCGAACGTAACGAGAAGAATATGTCCGGCCATCATGTTGGCGAACAAACGAACAGCCAATGAGAACGGGCGAACAATGATCGCTGAGATGAACTCAATTGGCGTTACAAGAATGTAGAGAGCCTTCGGAACTCCTGGAGGAAAAAGTGTGCTCTTGAAGTAGCCGAGAAGACCTTGATGCTTAATTCCGGTGACGTTGTAAATAACCCACACCATGAGCGCAAGGAACAACGGAACAGCCATACGTGCTGTTGCTGGCATCTGGAAGAACGGAATGATTCCGGGAACGTTGCACAAGTAAATGAACAAGAACATTGTGAGCAAGAACGGCGTCCATGCAAGTCCGTCTTTACCCATTGTCTGCATGACAACGCCGTCTTCAATGAATTCAACAATGACTTCTGCCAAGTTACGAATTCCCTTTGGGGCTTCCTTGTGATCTTGACGAACTGCAAGTAAGAAAATTGTGATGCTGATAACAGCAGCAAGAACAGCGATTAACGCAATCTTGTTGAAACTTGGAAATAGATCTTTCCAAACAAGGATCGAGTTAATTTCTGGAAAATCGAGAGCAATCACGTTGTGGTCCTTCAGGGTGTCTCAGCGGCGCTTGACGATGAATATTCTTGCGCATTGGGACGCAATCCAGGAAATGCTAGAGAAGCTGCGATAAATCGCATCTCCCAGAACAGCAATCCGAGATGGGTGACGATAATTGTTATCCCCAGCGCTGGAAGGGATACCCATGACACGTCGCGCACCAAAAAGACAGCAAGAGAAATAAGCCCAAGACGCAAGAGGAAACCGAACAAGGTGACCCCCATCATGAGCGCTAGTGAAATGGGCGCCGCCCAAGAGATCAAAGCAGCCGCAAGCCCAAAGTTCATAAGGACTAGCGCTAATCCGAGGCCAGCTGACCATGCCCCGGTCAACCCCCAAATAACCCCGGCAATCACCATGATCAGGGGGGCCACAATCAGTCCTCGACGGATGATGTCACGTGACACCGTGACCTCTGGAGCCTGACCCGCTGAGGCCATCGCAAGTGGCGACAATTTCTCGTTCATGAATGTGTCCCGCGCGACTCTTCGACCCGCTTTTCCTCGAGGTGACGCATGGCACTGCTGTAGACGTAATACATCTTGACGAATTGGCCGACAACGGCGAACAAAACCAGGGCGATCATAAAGAGCGGAGTTGTATTGAGCCAGGCATCAATTCCGAACCCGATACCAAAAAAGACCACAACACTTCCGGCCAGTTCCATCCCTTGAGAAACACCAGCATCCATGGCGACAGGCGCTTTTGGCTTAGGGAGTAATTTCAAGGGATGCCTTAGGGGAAAGGGTCACTTCTGACCTTGTGAAACAAAGAACAATCTAGACGGGCGCCGCAAGTCAGGTCAAACCGGAGACCACTTTGTTGGGATCAATTGTCGTCAGGGGTTCGATCAAGATCAGGGTGCAAAACGGTGTACAAGAACAGCACAAGTGCGACCAAGCCAAATGGAGCAAAGTTTGTGGCCCGCTTGTTAAAGACCGGGTACAGCACCAAGGTGGACAACAAAGCCGTCCATAACCACAAAATGGCAACAGCACGACGAGGTCCATGTCCGAGATTGATCAGTCGGTGATGCAAGTGGCCTTTATCTGCTTCAGCGAATCCTTGTCGCTTGCTGACGCGTCGAACTATTGCAAACGCCACGTCAAAAATTGGTACGCCAAGAATGATGAGCGGAATGGCTAACGGAGCCAGAAAGAAATATGTCTGTCCACTAAATGCCTGAGTTGTGGGGTCTGCTCGCCCACCAACAACACTCGTCGACACTGCGACCAACAGACCGAGCAGGTACGCACCACCATCTCCCATAAAAATGCTCGCACCATTGAAGTTGTACGGAAGAAAACCAATACAGATACCAACAGTGATGATTGCAATCAACGGGCCGATGTTTGGTTCTGACAAAAGACCAAGCCCTGAAAGATGTCGCGAATAAATAAAGAACGCAGTGGATCCAATTGCAACAATGCCTGCAGCTAATCCATCAAGGCCGTCAATGAGGTTGATTGCTTGCACCATTCCGAGCAACCACACGACAGTAACAATAGGAATCCAGTCATTCGATAATTGAAGAACACCCAAGAATGGAACACGAAAATAAAACATCGTGACACCAAACCACACAAGCATCATTCCGGCACCAACAATCGCCAACACGCGAGCTGGTGCGGAAACTTCTTTCACATCATCACGCACTCCGATAACAAGAACAACGAGCGCACCAAGCAATACGCCTTTCGGTTCACTGTTGCCGTGAAACAGTGGGGAGAAACGATCCATCTTCCATGCCAACGCAAGTGCAGCGATGACTCCGGCAAATAGCGCGATTCCGCCAACATCTGGCGTTGGCACTGTGTGCACTTTGCGCTCATCAGGCATTGCAACCCAATTATGTTCACGTGCAAACCACCGCACGATGGGCGTGGTGATGAACGTGACGAACATCGCACAGAACCCGATGATGAGATATCCGTTGGTGTCTCCCATTAGTGGATGAGCCTAGATGACCACGTCCAATGGAACATTCCTGTCACAATTTGTGCGGATATACAGGGAATTTGGCACACAAAGCAGCAACTTTGGATTTCACTCCGGCTACTGCTGAGGCATCATCGCGATTACGCAGGGCTTCTGCGATTAACGATGCGATCACTGGCATTTCTGCCTCGGTCATTCCTTGCGTAGTCACTGATGGTGTCCCGATGCGAACTCCCGATGTAACAAATGGGCTACGAGGGTCATCGGGAACCGTGTTCTTGTTCAAAGTGATGCCTGCGTCATCAAGAACCAACTGTGCAACTTTTCCTGTGCATTCAGCATCGAACGGACGAAGGTCAACAACCATTAGGTGTGTATCTGTTCCGCCACTGACAAGGCGGAAACCTTCTTTAGTGAGTGCCGCCGCCAACGCTGAAGCATTCTTGACAATTTGGTGCGCGTACACAGAGAACGATGGGTCAAGTGCTTCACGGAATGCAACAGCCTTTGCTGCAACGGCATGTTCAAGCGGTCCACCTTGGCTACCGGGGAACACTGCTTTGTCGATTGCTTGTGCATATTGCGCCTTCGACAAGATGCAACCGCCACGAGGACCGCGCAATGTTTTGTGTGTTGTGAAAGTAACAACATCAGCAAGCGGCACGGGGTTCGGGTGTGCGCCACCTGCAACAAGACCAGCCAAGTGCGCAATGTCAAACATCAAGAGCGCTCCGACTTCGTCTGCAATTGCTTTGAATGGTTCTGGATCAAGACGACGTGGGTAACTCGTTGTTCCCGCAACAATCATCTTTGGGCGATGCTTCAGTGCGAGTTCGCGCATCTCGTCAAAGTCGATCCGTTCTTCACCAGAAGTCACCCCGTACGACTTAAAGTCATACAGAATTCCGCTGGCATTCACTGGCGACCCGTGAGTGAGATGACCGCCGTGGTCAAGACTGAGACCAAGAATCGTGTCACCAGGATTCAACAAGCCCAAATAGACAGCCATATTTGCGCTTGCGCCAGAGTGTGGTTGCACGTTTGCATGCTCAGCACCAAACAATTGTTTCACTCGTGAAATTGCTAACGCTTCGATCTCATCAACGTTGACGTTGCCGCCGTAGTAACGCTTACCGGGGTAACCCTCGCTGTATTTGTTGGTGAGAATTGAACCTGTTGCGTGCATAACAGCGGGCGACGTGAAGTTTTCGCTGGCAATCAATTGCAATCCGGTCGTCTGGCGAATCCGTTCAGTTTCAAGGAGGTCAAAGACCACATTGTCTGGGTCTGTGTCGGAAGGAAAAGGCACTACTTGCTCGATTCTTGTTGCTCGATTTCGGCCAACATCGCTACGCGACGTTCGTGGCGGCCAGCCTCGAAGGGGGTTGATAAAAATGTTGAGAGAATTTCTTCTGCAAGGCCCTCACCTACAACGCGTGCGCCCATAGACAAGACGTTTGCATTGTTATGCGACCGCGCCATGCGGGCCGTGTACAAGTCGTTGCACAACGCTGCGCGAACTCCGTGCACTTTGTTTGCAGCAAGTTGTTCGCCTTGACCGCTTCCCCCAAGAACAATGCCGAGATCAGCTTTGCCATCACGAACGTGACGACCGACAGCGGCACAAATCGGCGGATAGTCACAACTCTCAGTGGAATGGGTTCCGAGATCAATGACATCATGCCCTTGATTCGTGAGCAACTCGATGAGGTGCTGTTTCAGGGTGTAGCCAGCATGGTCGGCGCCAATTGCAATTGAAGACATCTCCTTCACAGTAGTAGAGGTCTTCCACTAACGACCTAGCGTTGAGGCATGACAATTGACCCACGAACCCCCGTTCTGATCGGCACTGGCCAAGTAGTGCAACGTGCAGAGGGTCTTGACGACGCTCGCGACCCTATTGCCCTCATGGTGGAAGCCATTACTCTCGCCGCATCCGATGCCGGACTTTCAACTGTGCCGAACCCTGACGCCATTCGTGTCGTCAGTTTGTTGTCGTGGAGATACGGCAACCCTGCTCATTTCATTGCGAAAGATCTCGGACTCACTCCTCGTGAATTGGGTCTTTCTGCCATGGGTGGCAACACTCCGCAAACCTTGGTGAACGCCGCATCGCGCCAGATTCTTGCCGGTGAAGCTGACCTTGTCATTTTGACCGGAGGCGAAACAACTCGTACGCGAGCCAGGTACAACAAAGCTGGCCAAACTCCGGACTGGCGCACAACCGACATTGCCCCTGTTCCCGTTTCAGAAGATCTCACCATGAACATGCCAGAAGAACTGGCCCGCAAGATCATGATGCCAATCCAGATTTATCCGTTGTTCGAAACTGCACTTCGTGCTCAAGCTGGCCGGTCTATTGCTGATCATCAGGTACACATCAGCGAGCTATACGCACGCTTCAGCGCAGTAGCTGCAACGAACCCGTATGCGTGGTCAAAAAAGCAATACTCAGCAGAAGAAATTCGTACTCCATCTGATGCCAACCGCATGATTGGGTTTCCATATCCAAAACTCATGAACTCAAATAATGACGTCGACATGTCTGCTGCACTGATCTTGTGTTCAGCTGAAAAAGCAACTGCGCTGGGCGTTCCGCGCGATCGTTGGATCTTTCCTCAATCAGGTAGTGATGCACACGAGCACGCATTCATCTCTCATCGCAATCATTTCTATGACACTCCTGCAATTGAATTAGCTGGGCGTCGCGTACTAGAACTTGCTGGGCTATCAATCAACGACATTGACCTCGTAGATCTCTATTCGTGCTTCCCTTCTGCCGTACAACTTGGTGCAAAATCTCTTGGACTAGACATCAATAGTCAACTCACGCGCACTGGCGGGCTTCAGTTCGCAGGTGGCCCGTGGAACAACTACGTGATGCACGCCATTGCAACAGTTGCCAATGAACTGCGAAATGGAGTTGGTGCTACGGGACTTGTGTGGGCTAACGGCGGATACACCACCAAGCATGCATTCGGCGTGTATGCAACGACTCCTCCGAAGAATGGTTTCGCATACGACTATCCGCAAGATCAGATTGATGCATTGCCACGTCGGTCATTGGCGTCACCTGCCGATGCTGCGGGTGAAATGACCATCGAGGGCTATTCCGTCATGCATGACCGCGAGGGCAACCCCGAGCGTTCAATTGCATCATGCCTTCTCTCTGACGGCCGACGCGCTTGGGCTGATACCACCGATGTGGCAATCGGTCGCGACATGTGTATCAACGAATGGGTCGGCCGCACGGTTCGAGCTGACGAGTCAGGTACTCTGCTCGCGTGAGCGATACCTTCCCCCGTCAATACGCACGAACACAGCGGCTCTCGCTCGGCGAACCGCGCAGTTTCACTGTGTCGCCTGATGGCTCGCGTGTCATATTCATCCGTTCGCACTCAGGGTCTGATGCGGTGAACACACTATGGAGCATCGACACCACAACCGGGGTTGAACGCGAACTTCTTGATCCGCGCACGTTACACACCAACTTGTCGGAGCTGACTGCAGCAGAGCGTAAACAACGCGAGCGTGCACGTGAAGGCGCTAGCGGAGTTACCTCGTATGCATGCAATAGCGCAGTCACGTCAGCTGTCACCATTCTTGGTGGTTGTGTCGTGCTCATTGATCTTGTCACTGGCAATGTGACAATGCCAGATATCGCACCAGGCATCTTTGATGTTCGCCTCTCCCCCGACGGAGACACCATCTCGTATCTACGCGGCACATCATTATGCATAGCGTCACTTGCAGGAAACGAGCGAGTGATTGCAACTGATTCCAATGCAGCAGTGTCATGGGGTAACGCAGAATTCATTGCAGCAGAAGAGATGGGTCGCTTTCGCGGATACTGGTGGTCACCAGATTCTCAGTCCATTGCTGCATGTCGCGTTGATGTTTCAGATATTGACACGTGGTACATCGCAGATCCAGCCCACCCAGAGCAACAATCTTCTGAGCATCGCTATCCCGCAGCAGGCACATCTAACGCATCTGTTTCGCTGCACATTATTTCTGTTACTTCAACTGACGTTGTTCCGGTTGAAATATCTGGAAACTGGGAATATCTGAACACTGTCGCATGGAACAACGCAGGACTCATTGCACAAACACAAAGTCGTGATCAGAGAAAAATCGATATTCATTCCATTGACCCGCGCACCGGGAAAGCCACAATCATTTTCACAGACACTGACAATGCATGGGTAGAACTAGTTTCTGGCGTCCCGGCCCTTCAGTCGGACGGCACACTTGTCACCTGCGCTGATCGCGATGGCGTGCGCCGTCTCCTCGTGAACGGCGTCGCGGTTACACCCACCACGATGCAAGTTCGAAGCGTTGTATCGGCTGGTGAAAACGTTGTATTTATTGCAAACGACATCAATACGCCATGGGAAACCGATGCGTGGGCGTTCGTTGATGGAACCCTGAAACAACTCACTGCATCTCAGGGCGTTGCAACAGTCACTGGTTCTCTGAATTGTTACATCTCGCGAATTTCTACTCTTGACACCGAACGAGCACACTTCACTGTGCATACCTCCACCAATACTCACGAGATTGCCTCACTATCTGAGACATCGCTCGTACAACCAAATGTGCGCATCATGTCTGTTGGCCCTCGTGGCATACCTGTTGCAATTCTTTTGCCGCGCGATGGTCTCAACACCAAACTGCCGGTGTTGTTTGACCCGTACGGTGGGCCACATGCTCAACGAGTCGTTGCATCTCGCGCGGCTTACAACTCATCCCAATGGTTTGCAGACCAAGGTTTTGTAGTGGTCATTGTTGACAACACCGGAACACCCGGCAAAGGCAGCGCATGGGAACGTGGTGTCATGCGTGACCTTGCTCAACCAGTTCTTGATGATCAAGTTGAAATCTTGCGTGACCTGAATGATCTTGAACCCCGCGCCGATACATCGCGCGTCGGAATTCGTGGATGGAGTTTTGGTGGCTACCTCGCTGCACTTGCTGTCATGCGTCGTGGAGATCTCTTTCATGCCGGTGTTGCCGGAGCACCCGTTACAGACTGGCGCCTGTACGACACGCATTACACAGAGCGTTACCTTGGCAATCCTTCAATCGATGCAAGTGCATACGAGAACACGTGTCTCTTCAATGACGCTGAGAATCTGCAACAGCCATTGCTACTGATTCACGGTTTGGCTGACGACAACGTAGTAGCTGCCCATACATTGCAATTGTCATCTGCATTACTCGCTGCCGGAAAACCTCATGAGGTTCTTCCACTTTCTGGCGTGACACATATGACTCCACAAGAAGTCGTTGCTGAGAATTTATTGCTGCATCAGTTGGAATTTCTGCAACGACATTTGTGTTAACGAGGCGATACGCCTGTGACGAATCGGTTTTTGCCAGCAAGATCTTTGTGCACTGACACATTGGTAAATCTGGCAGAGGAAAATAACTCAGAGACTGCGCTTGCCTGAGTGTGCCCCATCTCCAGTGCAAGAAAGCCCCCTGGGACTAGCCATTGTGCGGCGTCAGAAATAATGGTTCGAACATCTGTCAAACCATCTGATCCTGCAAAGAGTGCGGAATGAGGTTCCCATTTCAGGACTGATTCACCCACCATTGGGTCTCCCTGCGCGATGTACGGCGGATTACTAACAATGACATCTAGCGAGCCCCGTAGTTCTTCCGGCAATGCTGAGTACCAACTGCCATGACCAAACCGCGCACCTACCGCACTGCGCCCGATTCCGGCAGCGTTTGCGCGAGCGACATGAAGAGCATCCTCTGAAGAATCTGTCATCCAAATCTCCGCTGACTCAAAGGGCAATTCAGCTAAGAGTGACAAACCAATAGCCCCTGAACCAGTTCCGAGATCAGCAATGGTGACACTTCTTCCGACATCACGCATCTTCTGCAACGCAAATCGCGTGACATGCTCGACTAGCAATTCAGTTTCTGGTCGTGGAATCAGAACACGTGAATCAACAAGCAAATCAAGTCGACGAAAAGCCCATCGTCCCATCACATATTGCAAAGGCTCCCCTGCCGAATACCGACTCAACATGCTTTGTAGATGTTGAGCAGACCGATCAGAGACAAATTCATTGACGATGCCCTTGAATTCGCCAGCATCACAGCCACTTGCGTGCTCACACAGCCATTGCGCAACTACACGATCACCTATTTCTGCCTGAGTGCGTTGCAGCATCTCACGCCAAGTGACATGAGAATCTGCGTTAGTCATTGTTTGCTAATTGCCTAGCTCGAAGGTCTGCTGATAATGCATCGATAACGGGGTCAAGTTCGCCGCCCAAGGCTGCTTGCAATTGATACAACGTAAACCCAATGCGGTGGTCAGTGATTCGGTTTTCCTTGTAGTTATAGGTACGAATCTTCTCGCCGCGTCCGCCACCACCAATTTGAGCTCTGCGCTCTACAGAGGCTTTTGCATCTTGTTCTTCTTGACGCAATTTAAGTAGACGAGAACGAAGCACTGTCATTGCTCGCAACTTGTTCTGTAGCTGGCTACGTTCATCTTGCATTGCTACAACAAGACCGGTCGGCTTGTGGGTTATTCGTACAGCAGAGTCTGTGGTGTTGACGTGCTGACCACCAGCTCCTGATGCGCGATACACATCAATGCTTAGATCGTTGTCATTGATTTCTAAGTCAAGTTCTTCTGCTTCCACCATGACGGCCACGGTGGCTGAAGAAGTATGAATACGTCCTTGAGCTTCAGTTGCAGGAACACGTTGCACACGATGCGGTCCGCCTTCAAATTTCAGGTGGCTCCAGGCGTCGTCGCCTTTGAAAATCAACGTGGCTTGGTTAATGCCGCCCATTTCTGAATTATCTACTTGAACAGTTTCAACTGACCAGCCCCGCTTCGATGCATAGGCCGTGTACATCTCCATCAAGTCTCTGGCGAAAAGGTTTGCTTCTTCGCCACCTTCTGCACCACGAATTTCCATAATGACTGGCTTGCCATCATTTTCATCGGGAGGCAACAACAACACTTGCAATTGTGCTTCTAATTGCTCAACGCGCTCTTCAGCCGCTGTTGCTTCAGCACGAAATGACTCACGATCATCTCCGGTCATTTCGATCATCAACTCTTTTGCGGCCGCAGCATCACCGCGAGCAGACCACAGTTCGCGAATACATTGCACAAGCGGGGTGAGCTGTTTGTACTTTCGAGAAGCTTCACGCAGCCGATTTTGATCACCAAGAACCTCAGGGCTTCCAAGACTTACTTCAAGTTCGTTGTAGTCCCGCTCAATGGATTCAAGACGGCTGTTCATGCAACACAAGGCTAGAGGCTTGTCGCCCTGTTATTTCTTGAACACTTCCTCAAACACAAAAGAACTGCTGGATGGTAAGTATTTCAACTCTCCGCGGGTGTAACGGCGGTGCTGGTAGCCCGTTGAATAGATGACCCCTTTGCGCTGGTCGACCTCTGGAGAGTCGATCACCTTCGAAATATCTCGACCGTTATCTATATCTACCCAATTCCATACGCACCGCAAATCCCCACTCCATGGAAAAGCGAAGTACCCGCCGAAGGTCTTTCCTCCGGTTCTCTTGGTTTGATACTCAACGAAATAATCAATAACTCCGTCATTTGTATAGTCAGAGCTGTACACCTTGATTGGATACTTGCCGCGCCCACCGCCCAATACGTCCGACTTGTCAGACCACTGCACGCCATCCCAAGAATAAAAGGTCAGACTCTCTTCGGTCACGAGCATGGCAAAAACTCCGCATTCGCTTTCTGAAATTTCTGAAGCATCAATCACTGCGAAAGTTTCAAGCCATGTGGCCCACGCTTTTTCTGGGGCTCCTTTTTCCCACGCAACAGTGGTGGAAACAGGAATCGTTGTCGAGGCGACTGCGCTCATTCCGGTGGAATCTGCGACCTGCGCTACAGAGGTCTTGCTGCATGCGGCTAGGGCGACAAGGGCAAGTACAAGATGAGATATTCGCATTGCTCTCTTCATGAATGTTCCGCTTCAGTCAAATTCAATTCAGGATAAATACGCAATACGTACTTGAATAGATGCCAAATTAGCCAATCGCTCAATCGATGCAATCACATCGCGTCTGCGAACTGCGATGGTGACATCATGCGTGCCTAAACGTGATGCTGCATCAACGGCGAAACTCACACAGTCAAGGTCTACTCCGTGCACAAATACTGCGGTTGACAAACGCTTTGCTCCGGTGGAACCAATAGCTACGCACGGTACTGAGTCTTTTACATTCGTGCGCACCACTGGTGGATCTGCAGGTGCCAATGTAGAAAAACCAATTGTCGACGGATCTTGAATTGCCTTCCAACGTGCAAGTCGTTCGACTCCGAACTGATTAAACGGATGAGAATCTGCACCTTCTGTTCTGTGTGGCAAAACTGCATCAATGACTTGACGCATTGCTTGAGCTGTGGGAAGTTCGCCATGAATCATGGTGAATGCTTCGCGATCATGCCGGCCCATGCCGACTTCTAATCGCACTTCACCTGTTGTGGCATCGTCAACGACGCGGCACATCTCGAGACCCCGCAGTTCTCCGACAACAACACCATGTTCAACAAGCGCATCAGCCCCGGAAGATTCAATGAGGTCAACAAATGCCAAATGTGTATCGCTGGCTGATGCAGATATCAGATGTGGTTCGGCAACCGCTCGTGTGATGGAGTGATCATTGATCTGCCACACAGTGAGATCTGCATCGAACAATGAGGCACGTCGCGCAAGAAGTCCGGCATTCTGTTCCACCAAAAGATGAACTGGACGTTCGAATTGGGATGTCCACGCAAGGACAGGACCTAATGAACGTGACGCATCTCCATCAACTAGAACCCATGCGGCATCTGCGGTGACAAAACCAGCTCCGAGAGCAAATGTTTCAATCGTGCCATCGGGATCAGATGCAAGACCAAGATGTTCACGGACAAGCGACCGCAACTTCATAGAAAGCAATTGTGAGCGACGCTCAATATTGGTGGTGTTCACATCAGTCATAATGAATTCAGATGGAGGTTTGTGACGCACGCGTCACAAAGAATCACTCTGGGCGTGCAGGTGCGTTGGTGCGCTCGCCATAACGCTTGTTGAAGCGCTCGACGCGTCCACCAGTGTCGACAAGCTTCTGCTTACCGGTGAAGAATGGATGGCACTCGTTGCAAAGTTCAAGGACGATAGGAACCTTGCGGCTGCTGCGTGTGGTGAAGGTGTTGCCACATGAGCACTTGACGCTGATTTCTGCGTAGTCAGGATGTGTTTCGGTTTTCATATCTCTGTCATCTCTTTGAAACGGACTCTGAAGTGTATCGGGACTAGGCGCCGGGCGTCTTAGCGATTTCGGCCAAGAACTCGTCGTTTGTGCTGAAGGTCTTGAGGCGGTCCATCAGCATTTCCAAGCCTGGAGCGGGGTTCCCGTCCTGGGCAAGACCACTGAGCACACGGCGCAGTTTCCAGACCAGCTGGAGTTGCTTGCGCTCGAACAGCAGTTCTTCGTGACGGGTGCTTGAGGCATCAACGTCGATTGCGGGGAAAACGCGGCGCTCAGCAATACGGCGGTCAAGGCGCAATTCCATGTTTCCGGTTCCTTTGAACTCTTCGAAAATTGCCTCGTCCATGCGGCTGTTTGTGTCAACAAGAGCTGTTGCAAGAATGGTGAGCGAGCCACCCTCTTCAATATTTCGTGCAGCTCCGAAGAACTTCTTTGGTGGGTACAACGCACCAGCGTCGATACCACCGGACATAACGCGACCAGTTGCAGGAGCAGCCAAGTTGTATGCGCGAGACAAACGAGTAATTCCGTCAAGGATGATGACAACGTCTTCACCCATCTCAACCATGCGCTTTGCTTTTTCACTGACCATTTCAGCGATGTGCGTGTGCTCATCACTTGGACGGTCGAATGTTGAGGCAACTACTTCACCCTTCACGGTGCGGCGCATGTCTGTCACTTCTTCTGGACGTTCGTCAATGAGCAAGACGATGAGTTTTACTTCAGGGTTATTCTTTTCAATCGACGCAGCAATGGTCTTCATAACCGTGGTCTTACCGGCCTTTGGAGGCGACACGATAATTCCGCGCTGACCTTTACCAATAGGCGCAATGAGGTCAATGATGCGAGCTGTCATGTTTGTTGGATCACTTGGATCCTCCATGCGCAATTTCGAATCAGGGAACAATGCAGTGAGATCTTCGAAGCGAGGACGATGACGTGCCTTCTCAGGATCTTGTCCGTTGATTGTGTAAATCTCCAGCATTGCTGGGTTCTTTTCATTGCGACCAGCAGGACGTGACAAGCCAGAAACATGATCACCCTTACGCAAACCAAATTGGCGCGTGAGCTTCACAGGAATGTACGCATCTTCACGTGTTGGCATGTACCCACCGATGCGCAAGAAGCCGTAGCCCTCATCGCGCAAGTCGAGGTAACCCTCTACCTTTACTGGCTCGGTACTAATTGGTTCGTTGCTGACGTCATCACGTGATTCAAAACGATCTTCACCTTGTGGGCCTTCATCGCGACCGTTACGTCCACGACGACGACGACTGTTGCGTCCACCACGTGCATCCCAATCGCCTTCACCTTGTTGTTGGCGAGGTCCTTGATTCGGATTCTGTTGGCGGTTGCCTTGGCCTTGTTGGCGCTGACCTTGATTCTGATTTTGCTGACGAGGTCCGCGTTCTGGGCGGTCGCCGCGATCTCCGCGATCATTGCGTGGGCCGCGGCCTTGACCTGCACCTTGTTGCTTCAGTTCGCCAGTGCGACCTTCATGTTGGGCCAATTCAATTTCCCATTCGGCCAATGGTTCACCATCTGCACCGACGTACACAATCGGTTCTGCTGATTCGTTTGATGATTGCTCGCCGCGAGGGGCACGGTCGCCGCGATCTCCGCGATCATTGCGTGATCCACGAGGTTCGCGTGCAGGACGCTCGTCGTCAGAATCAGAATCATCTGTTGGCTCTTCGTTGCGTGGCGCACGTCCGCGAGGCGCAGCAGCTGGGGCTGGTGCGTCATTTGCGCCAGTCTTTTCCAGAATCTTGTCGACCAATGTGGCCTTTGAATCACGAGCAGCGGCTTTGACACCAAGTGCACCGGCGATTGCCATTAATTGATCTTTGTCCTTGGATTCAAGGGCGGATTTCTCAAGAGCTTCTGCAGCCATGATTTCCTGCTTTCGTTCAACCGTTCCACGGTTGGATCTAGGGGTTTGGGCGCACCTGCAAAAGGTTTGAAGGAGCTACTCCATCTCGACCCCCCAAAGACTTGGGCGGGGAGAACTCGGACACCCGAGCGACCTTCACCCTAGCGGGGCACGTCACCGACAACAACGATGCCGCCGACCTTCCTTCACCCCACTGGTACGGTCAAAGCATGAAACTTGGTCCTGGACTTACATTCTCGTGGAAACGGGCGCTTGGCGTCACTGCCGCAAAACGCAATATTTCGCGTGCAACCGGAATTCCGCTCTCCCGCACTGGTCGCCGCAATAAGTTGGGCAAATTCTTAGGTATGAAATAGATGAAAGCTCGTTCAACGGGAATCGTCATCGCTTCCCTCATCTTTCTCGTCTCGTGTGGTGGTTCAAGCCAGTCAACTGATTCACAGCCGAAACCCACTGGCACCGTTAACCCTCAATTTGAGGCGTTCTGTACTGCATCCAAAAATCTGGATGCAGCGATGGTTGGCCCACATGGTGAAAACCCCGCTGCTATCACCGACCCGGCGGAAATGAAAACTGCATGGGCGTCAATTACGAAATTGTCTCGTGCCTTGGTCGTTGCTACACCAACTGAATTGCAAGCCGATGCCACAACCATGATGAACAGCATCATCGCAATGGACGACGTCTTTAAGGCAAATAGTTACAACTTGCTAGAGATGGCAAAAATGTCTGATGTTCGAATCGAACTCAACGACATTTCAACTGACGTTGCAGTCAAGGAAGCATCATCTCGCTTCAACACATTTCTGACAAAGACTTGCCCTAAGTAATTAACTCTGCGCGGCAACGAATGCTTCCACCGTTGCCAAATCGTTTGGCAATTGGGTGGTGAATTCGGGTAAATCAAATAAGTGAGACAAGTGCTGTGGCAATTCGGGCCGCACACCAGTTGCACGTTCTACTGCATCAGGAAACTTCGCAGGGTGCGCAGTAGCCATCGTCAGCATTGGCACACCATCTTCTGCAAACTCACGCGCAACTTTCACGCCGACTGCCGTATGTGGATCAATCAACATGTCAAAGTCTTCATACACCGAACGAATGGTCGCAAGAGTGTCGTGATCTGTCGCACGTGCTGCACGGAATGTAGGCGCAATCCATTTTTCGTACTGGTCCGGTTCAACAGATAAACCCTTGTCGCGGAAACGAATCAATTGTGCCGCCGTCACTGCCCCATCGCGATCATTCATTTCAAACAACAACCGTTCAAAGTTTGAAGAGACTTGAATATCCATGCTGGGGCTAAGAGTTGGATGAACGCCTGTAATGGCCATTGCATGCGAATCGAAAAAGCGAGTCAGAATGTCGTTCTCGTTTGAAGCAACAATGAGTCTGCGAATCGGCGCGCCCATTTGCTTTGCAATCCAGCCGCTCAGCACATTGCCGAAGTTGCCCGTTGGTACTGTGACATCAATTGGACCGTTAATTTGGCGTGTGGCTTCGAAGTAATAGACAACTTGGGCCATAACACGGGCCCAGTTAATACTGTTCACTGCTGACAGATTGTGTTTTTCACGAAATGGTGCGTCATTGAACATTGCCTTCACAAGATCTTGGCAATCATCAAATGTTCCGTCAATAGCAACCGTGCGCACATTTGGTGAGTCGACTGTTGTCATTTGTTTGCGTTGCACGTCACTGACTCGACCGTGTGGATACAAAATAATGATGTTGATGTTGGCGCAATTCTTGACGCCATCAATCGCGGCACTTCCGGTGTCGCCGCTGGTGGCTCCGACAATGGTGACCTTCTCATTGCGCTGAGTGAGTATGTGATCGAACAATTGCCCTAGCAATTGCAATGCAACATCTTTGAAAGCAAGCGTTGGTCCGTGAAACAGTTCCATGAGCTGGTGGCCAGCCTCAAGCGGAACAATGGGCACTACATCTGGATGACGAAATGTGGAATATGCCGTATTGCACAAACGCAGCATGGTGGCGTTGTCAATATCGGCACCGACATAGGGAACAAAAACTGATGCAGCAAGTTCGGCATACGAACCCAACGTCACATTGCCAAGAGTCGGCCATGTTTCTGGCACATACAAGCCGCCATCGTTTGCCAAACCAGCAAGAACGACATCAGCAAAACCCAAAACAGGTGCCGCACCACGCGTGGAAACGTACTTCATGGAAACTATTCGCCGATAACGCGAATCAGGCCAGAAGCACGTCGCACAGCTGGTGATTTGCGAAATTCGCTGACACAGGCTTGTACATCAGATTCTTTAGCACGGTGCGTAATGAACACAAGACGGGCATCTTCACCCATGCCTTCTTGTTCTGCTGCGCGAATACTGACGCCATGGCTAGCAAACACGCCAGTAATGGCATGCAGAACGCCAGGCTTATCTTCTACATCGAGACCAATGAGATATTGCGATGACGTTTCATCGATCGGCAATACAGGAACCCGGGCAAACGTACCGATAGTGCCGTGTGTTCCCTTACGAAGATTGACTGCTGCGTCAATAACATCACCAAGTACTGCAGATGCTGTTGGTGAACCACCAGCTCCGCGACCATAAAACATCAGAGATCCGACTGCGTCACCTTCAACAAAGACTGCGTTGTACGAATCACGAACACTTGCAAGTGGGTGAGCAAACGGAACCATGGCCGGGTGCACACGCACAGCAACCGGATCTGATTGATTCTCTTGTTCTGCAATAGCTAACAACTTCACTACATAGCCAAGTCGCTTCGCAATAGCGATATCGGCAGCAGTGATACCGCTAATACCTTCGTGATACACATCGCCCGCGACAATGCGAGCACCAAATGCAATACTGGCGATAATTGCTGCTTTAGCTCCTGCATCGAAACCTTCAACATCAGCTGTTGGGTCACGCTCTGCAAAACCAAGACGCTGTGCTTCGCTAAGAGCTGCTGAATAGTCAGCGCCGTCTTCTGTCATTTTCGTGAGAATGAAATTTGTTGTGCCGTTTACTATTCCCATTACTCGAGTAATAGGTTCACCGCGTAATGATTCGCGCAACGCGCGGATAAGCGGAATGCCACCAGCCACCGCAGCTTCAAACAACATGTCAACACCAGCGGCATCAGACTGTGCCCATAGTTCATGACCGACATTTGCAAGCAGTTCCTTGTTGGCTGTTACAACGGGTTTGCCATTTGCCAACGCTGCAGAGATCAGTTCGCGTGCTGGTTCGATACCACCAATAACTTCCACGATGAGATCTATCGATGGATCTGCGACTACCGCGTGCGCATCACGAGTCAGCACTCCGTCGGGAAGGGATACTTCACGATCACGACTGATGTTGCGCACCGCAACATTGGCGACTTCTAAACGAACTCCGGTACGAGCCTCAATGATGTCGGCTTGACGCTCGACAAGTTGCACGAAGGCAGCACCGACATTGCCGCAGCCAAGGACTCCGATTCGAACAATTGATTGAGGCGCGGGGGCTTTTGCCATAGGCACCAAGCCTACGGCTATGACCACCACCCTGAAAGGGACATTTAGTAGGCCCTAGAGGTCTGAGTCGAAATCATTGTCGGCCATGTCGCCCATTTCATCAGTCTCCACTGCATCATCTCCACCAAGGCCATCAAGGAAATCATCACCAATAACATCAACCATCTCGCCAAAGGTCATACCGCAATTGGTGCAACGAATATCGTCGCCAAAGCCAATAACGGGTGCTTCACATTCTGGGCAAAATTCAATATCGCTCATCTATTCCTCTCGGTTACTCACACCGTACGAAGCGGGTGTGCCAGATGAGTTACAGGTCGAGACGAACGAGGTCGTCGTAGGTCTCACGACGCACGACTAGGCGCGATGTGCCGCCAGAGACAAAGACAACGGCTGGCCGCATGACTTTGTTGTAGTTACTTGCCATGGAATATCCGTAGGCACCGGTAACTGGAGTAACTAACAAATCACCTACTGAAACATTCGGTGGTACCGCAGCTGATTCAACAAGAATGTCACCACTTTCGCAATGCTTGCCCACGATGCGCGCGTTGTCTGTGCGATCAACCGACATTCGTGCGGGGTCACACGTTTCATATCCACTTCCGTACAAAACAGGACGTGGGTTATCGCTCATCCCGCCATCAACAGAAATATATGTACGAATTCCTTCAATCGGCTTCACAGTGCCCACGGTGTACACAGTGATACCGGCTGACGCAACGATGCTGCGACCTGGTTCTACTGAAATTTTTGAACCTGATGGCAATGACTTCGTTGCGCGCTGCAACACTGCTGCCCATTGCTCGATGGTCGGTGCTTCTTCATTTTCTGTGTACGCAACACCGAGTCCGCCTCCCAATGTGAGTTCTGACAAGTTCAATGTTGAGAACAAATCGACCATAACTTTGCTTGCCTCTGCGAAGTTTTCGACCGCAAATACATTCGAACCGATATGACAGTGAATACCAATCAACTCGACTGCAGCTGACGCTTGCGCACGGGCAATTGCTTTGCGTGCATCCCCGTTATTCAGATTGAAACCGAACTTTGAATCATCTTGACCAGTCGAGACAAATTCATGCGTGTGAACGTGCACACCTGGAGTAATTCGCAATTGAACTCGGATAACAGGTACGCCTTCAGAACGAAGCAGTTCAAGTCGATCTAATTCATCAAAACTATCCACCACAATGTGATTGATTCCGGCATTAATTGCCATACGCAGTTCATCAAGAGATTTGTTGTTGCCATGAAGAACGCAACTACTTGCCGGAACTCCGGCATGAAGAACCGTATGCAATTCTCCACCTGTTGCAACATCAAGCAACATTCCTTCTTCATGAGCTAGTCGAGCCATCGCGCCACACAAGAACGCCTTCGTGGCATAGACAACATTGCCCGCTCCGAATGCTGCTACTGCCGC